>ULWY01008986.1_pt1 | contig 85750 bp, 62 predicted proteins | sample 1960761 | NCBI WGS metagenome assembly ULWY01 (sample SAMEA4835824, study PRJEB28245) | human gut metagenome | biome: gut microbiome; material: fecal sample | place: Denmark | collected 2008 | reverse complement strand
TTTGCAATTTTTGGAACAGTTCTTTAGAGTTATTTTGGAAGGTATCAATGCCGATGCGTTTGAAGTTTTGAACTCTCTTATTATCGATATGTATAAGGAGTTTAATATTGACTACAAAACAAATTTGGCTAGACTTAAACCGGAAGATTACCCAACATTTGATGCTCTCTATGATTTGATTTTGAGAAGAATTAAAACGGCAAAAGATGAGTTTAGTTTGAGAAACCTTATGACTGTTGAAACTTACATCAAAAAGTTTGCTTCAGGCGGAAGAAACAGTGCATTGTGGAATGGACCTACATCTATTGAAACAAACGAAAACTTTGTTACCTTCAACTTCCAATCATTGGTTGCTGGAAACAACCCAACAATTACAAACGCACAAATGCTTCTGGTATTTAGATATCTTAACAACGAAATTATCAACAACAAAGATTTCAACAAAAAGTATAGAAAAAACAGAAAAGTTATTGTTGCAGTTGATGAAGCGCACATCTTTATTAACCCAAAATATCCAATCGCTTTGGACTTTATGGCACAAATGGCAAAACGTATCAGAAAATACGGCGGAATGCAAATTGTCATCACACAGAACATCTCCGACTTCGTTGGAACAGAAGAAATCAGACGTCAATCAACTGCGGTTATTAACGCATGTCAATATTCTTTGATTTTCTCTCTTGCTCCTGCAGATATCAACGACTTGGTTCAGTTGTATGAAAAATCAGGTGGTATCAACGAAGAAGAACAAAACTCTATCGTTACGGCTGGTGTTGGTCAAGCATTCTTGATTACAAGTCCAACAGCAAGAACAACAGTGCAGATTATTGCACAAGACTATGTAAAACAACTCTTTGAAGGAAAATAAAACCGTAAAATAGACAAAAGAAAAAGAATTTGAGTTTTAAAAGGAAAATCTATGACAAAAGTCTGGAAAAACATCTTAATAACATTATGTAGTATTTTTGCATTTTTGTTTGCAGGTATCTTTTTTGCAGGCTGCGATATAAATTATTCAAAAATTAGATTGACCGCTGACAAACAAAGTCTCTCACTTGAAGTGGGCGGCAGTGAAGATGTTGTGTTTACCATTGAAGGTTATCAAGATGGTTTCAGCAACAAAGTCCAAATGAATCCACGAAGCGAAGGGCAAACAGCAATTTTTGAAACTTCAAATTTGGTATATTTGAGTTCAAGTCAAATTAAAGTAACAATCACTGGTATCGCTGGTGGAAAAGGTCAACTCCATGTCGCAACTTTGGAAGCAAACAAAGAATGTGTTATTGATGTGGAAGTTGGGCAATACTCAAAATCTATGCAGTTTGACAATCGCACACTTTATGTTTCAAACGGAACAGATTTTGTTCCTTCTGCAGATATGTTTGTCTTTGATGCAAACACAACACGCAAAGATTTGTCTTATTATTATTTGAACATTGATGACATCAATTTCAATACTTTTTCGCTGGTTGACCTTTCACTTTCAACATCTACAAAACTTGCAAAATTTTCTGATGGTGTCAATGATGTTAGTGGTGAAATAACAAAACTTGACAGAGTTAAACTTGTAAAAACTGAAACCGGCAACGACTTGGTTTTGAGTCTTGATGGTGTTGAAACAAAAGTTGATATTGAAGAAAAATTTTGGCTTTTGTCAGTTTATGATTATTCTATCGGCAATGAAGATTACGAAAAGATTTTGTATGCCGTTTCATCTGTAAATGTCTTGCCAAAGATCGAAATGTCAATTCAAGGCGGATATAACAAAGGTGCGAGTTTGGACGAAATTGATGTTGACTTTGAAGATGTCGAACAAGGAAACATCGTTATTGTGCCAAACAATGCTCAAATGAGACAATATATTTTGAAAGTTGAGATGGAAAATTCTATTTCCGGAACCCCACTTTTGATGTCAAAAACACAATCAAATAATCATGTGGATATTGACTTTTTGAAAAACTATGGACAAGAAGAAGGGAAGGTCGTTTATTATTTGAAAATATCTCAAAATTCTCAAACACAAGCGACAACGACACTCGACCTTCAAGTTTATTATGACATTGCACAAGATGTCGAAGACGGCAATGTAAATATCACAAAAAGTTTTGATATTGAAATTCAAATTGCTCCAACTGCAATCACTGTAAATGGCACAACAGAACCAGAAACTTTGACACTTTACAACTATTATAGATATCCAGAATTTGGATGGCACGACCTTTTGATTGATGTTATTTCTGGTTATTCTTCTTCACCAAATTATGAAGGCGTTTACTTTACTGTTAGAGATGACAAAGGTGTTTATCTTGATATGACAACAGGTGCTGGAGTAACAATCAATTTTGGTGACGACACAAAACTTTATCATGACCTTAACGCTCCTTTTAAAATTAGAGGACAATATGGCTCAATGCAGGTTAGCGATGTTGTGCTTGAAATCCATTTAAAAAGCAAAATTTTGGCTGGTTCTGAAGAACTTGTTTTGCCTGTAAAATGTAACATTATTGCTGGAGCAACAGAAATTAGAGTTGCACCTGCTTATGAACAAAACAAAAATGATTATTTTTATATGGATTTGAATGGAGATGAAAAAGATTTTTCAAACATTCTTTATGCAAATCAAAAATTTCAATCTATAAGCTACAGATTTTCAAGTGGTGTCGATGTTGTTTCTTTTGATACACATGATGGAGATGCTTGCATCAGAAATCAAGAGGGTGCAGATGCAAGATATTTTTTGAATTTGTCAATTTCTCCAAAGCAAACTGGAATAGGAATTTATACAATTTATTTGGATAACGGAACTTCTCTTGACTTGAATTTTAGAGTTGTTAGAACCTTGCAAACAGAGACAACAGAAATAAGGCTCACAAATGACGGAAATGAGGCTGTTACAAACTCTCATTATTCAAAGAGTAGTGATAAAGTGACTTTTGATGACACTTTGAACATTGAAATTTTGAACTCTTCAAACAAGGATGAAATTTCTTTTGGAAATGTTGCAAATTTGACAATTGGTGCAAACATAACAGAAGAAATTGCTCTTGAATATGACAAATCAGGTTGTTTGTCAGTGTCAAAACTCAACAATATATATAGGATATATACAACGGGCAATGGAAAGACAAAAATTAAATTTACTTTGCTTGGACAAGATGTAAATCAAACATTTGGAAAAGAAAACAAAAAGATAGAACTTTATGTAGATGTAAGTTCTTATTCTCTTGTTGACGAATTTTATTTGAAAAACGGACAAAACTATGCTCTTAACAACACTGTTTATTATGCTCGTGGGGGCGAAGGCAGGATTCAAGACAAAGATAAAACTGTCGTGCTCACTCCTTATGCAAACAACATCAATTCTCAAAATTTCTATCAATACTATTTTTCAAAAGGTGCATTCTCATCAATGTTTAATGATGCAAGAGCGAAGTCAACCATTGATGCTGACGGAACTGTTAAGACAACATATTCTTACACATTGAGCGAAAATCAGATTTATTCTGAAATCGTGCATGAAAAGTTTAATAGAAAATTCATCTATTTCTACTCACAACTCAGCAGTGGTGAAACGCAAATTACCATGACGGAAGTTACAATTACAAAAAAAGTTGCTGGCATGGATGATGAGACAAGAGTTGTTAAATTGACATTGGCAAATGGTTTGATGTTCTGGTCAGAATGGACTGCTGATAAGCCTTGTGTTGTTGTGGAGGCTGATGAAGACGAGGAGACTACTGCAACTTATGAAGTTTATTTTTCAAATAAATTTTCAATCAGCACTTGGGGTGATTTTGACATGGAGTCATTCACTTACACAAACAGGGCAACTGTTGATATTCAACTTTTCTTGAAGGCAAATTTGAGACAAAGAAATTCAACAAAAAAATATGACGCAAAAATTATTGCTCAACCATATCAATCAGTTCAAAACATCTCACTTGCCACAAATGTTACAAAACTCAATTTTTCAAACAACAAGCTTGTTCAAAATGTAAATGCTTATGTTTTCCCAACAAGCGCAACAAACAAAAATATTCGCGTTGAATTTGTAAGAACAAATGACAATCCTTATTCTGCGATGGTAACTTGGAATATCAACACTATTGACAAAGATAATGGGGTATATTCTATTGATTTGTCTTGTGAAAAGTTTTTTGAAGACAATCGTGACACAATCGTAAATATTGACAGTTATTTGACAGGAAGGATTTATATCTATCCATCTGAATGGGGCGATTCTTACACATCTATCGAAGGACAATATCAACCAATTTGCATTGAAGTGCAGTATAGAAATGGCTCAAAATCAAATCCATATTTGCTCGAATCTGCTGAAGATATTGCGGGTATCAATGCAAATGACATTACACTCAGAAGTCATTATGAAATCGGTTCTGTTATTGATATGTCTTCTATGAAAAACTTTATCCCTATTGGTGTTTTGCAAGAAGATGGCAAAAATGTTTTGAAAGGATTTAGTGGTTCTGTTATCGGAACAAATTCTCAAGCCGCAATAACGAATATCGCTGTTTCAGCAAACAATTTCAATGTGACTGTTGACGATTCAAATTCACAATATTTGGGACTTTTTGCACAGATAAACAGTGGGGCAAAAATTGAAAATCTCTCATTCTCTGGAAGATTTGATGTAACAATGACTCGCAGAGCATATACAGGACTTGTTACTGCAGTAAACAAAGGTGATTTGATAAATGTTGGGGCGAAAGTTTCTGCTTCAACAATCACTGGTGCAAGACAAAGTTTCTTGTATTTTGGTGCGGTTTCTGGTTTGAACTATGGAAAAATTTCACAAGATATTGGTAAATATGACGGGACAAGTTATGAATTTTTGAAAGACGAACTTTCTGATGAATTTGTTCTGGATGAAAACGGAAACAAAATCAAGATTGATGAAAATGGCAGAAAATTGCCAAGCACAAGAGATTTTACCGGACAAAATGCAAAGAATTTGGCTTACTTTACTGGTGTGGTTTCTATTGATGCTCCAAGCACAAATGTTTATGCTGGTGGTATTGCCGGTGCGTCTTGTGGAATTGTTGAAAGGATTTTGCCAAGTGCAGAAAGTGGTTACAAACTTTATGGATATTCTGGATATTCTGCAGTGACAATGCTTTCAGCAAGTGGAACAAGCTCGTTTACAAACTTTAAGAGTTTGTATGTTGGTGGTGCTGTCGGTGTGGCAACGTCTAGTGGAACAGTTATTATGGGTGATGATACTGCTGTTGAAAGCAGAATTTCAAATCTTCTTGTTGGCGGAGAAATTGACACATCTGCATCCATTGGTTATGATGATGCAGTTGGTGGAATTGTTGGATATGCAGACACAGGAGATGTAGCAGAAATCAAAATCATCAAAAACACTTCAAGAACATTTTTGAGAGCAATTTTAAATGTTGGTGGAATTGTCGGATATGATTATTACAGCACTCTTATCAGCACATATGTTGATTATGGAATGGGAAATATTATTGAAGCAGTTGATGATGGTAAAAACAATTTCTACAGTGCTTCAGTTATAAGATTCTTGAAATCTGATGGTGCACTTGGAGCACTTCCTACTGATGACCAAAAAGAAGTTTATTATGCAATCGGAAACGCTTTGCAAAACGGTAGAAGTTACAACAATGGTGCGTTTAAAGCATATTCATATGTTAAGAGAACTTTGAATACATCAACAGAATCTATCAGTTCAAATTCATCATCTATTGTCGATTATTATGGTGATTATATTGCTGTTGTGAAGACAAGCAATGCATATCAAAGCAATACATATCAAATCAAGGCGTCTTATACTTTCACATCAAAAGATGTTGAACTCAACTTGGGTGAAAGCGCTTTTGAAATGAAAACTGATACCCTTGACGATGATGACCCAGCAAAAGGTATTGGGGTTTACTTCATGTATTATTTTGCTGTTACTGGCAGGGTAAATGAAGACAGTGCAAAAGCACAAGATGAGATTGATTTATTGAATTTTGTTACTCCAAACTCCTCACTCTATCCATTTGTTTTGGGAAGTCAAGATGTAAACATCACTTCGGCATCATCTTCTGTTTTGGCAGTCGATGTAAACGGAAACTTGACAGTGAAGGGGACTGGGCTTGCAGCAATTACTTTGACAAGTATTTTGAATGTTGTGAAATCAAGAGTAATTTATCTTTATTTGACAAACTATTTTGATAAAGATGTTTCAAGTTCGATGTTCTACACAAGTTCTAATCTCAATGGTGTAAAAATCACTGATGGAAGCAATTTGAATATCTATGGAAATTCAAACACAAACTTGAATGTTGTGCCTTCATACGAACTTTCAAGTGGAAAAACAACAAGCGGGGATATTTATAGAATTTCTGAAAATGGTGTTTTGAATTATCAAAATGTAAACTACAATCTTGCAAGAAACACACAAATTACTGTGCCAAGTGCAACGAAAACCGGTTTTGTAAAGACAAAAGATACAACTTTGCAAGCGGGTAAAAAATATTATGTTTATAATGCAGAAAGTGAAACTTACAGACTTTTGGAAGTTGGAGAACTTGCAGAAGAAAACTTGTCTTCTTATTATGAAGAGGGAGAATATTTCTCTTCTGTTCAGATAAACAAGCAAACTATTGTTTTCTATAAGAACAAAACTGATGCCAAAGATGGAAAACAAGATGTATATAGACTTGTTCCTGTTTTGCAAGTTTCTATTCAAATTGGAGACAAAAAATATACATATTATTATGAAATGCCAAATGCGAAGATTGATTTGACTGTTACTTACAAAGAGACTGCTACATCAATCAGAACTAACTTCAAATATCATTCAATGCAAACAAACAATACTTTTGAAGATACGGCGACAATTGTTTCAACAAACACTCAAGAATTGTTGTTCTATCAAATTTTTGACAAGAATGGCGTTTTGGTTCAAGATAGATTGCCAGAAGATTTGTCACAATTTGACAGCGCGGAATCAAAGGACACAAAGTGGCTTGGCTATATTAACACAATGGACGACACGAATGACTTGTTTAACCTTCAATTTGCAAGAGTTGATGGACAAGAAAATGTGTTTGACTTTACTTGTCAAATTTTGTCAACAAGCAAGAAATTTTTAAACAGATTTGAAAACAACATCTTTGGAGAATATACGGTTTATCTTTATGCGAGCGAACTTGAAAATGGTGTTTCTTATTCATTTAAGATTTTGCTTGACGAAGCAGAAATCAACTATATAAGTTTGAACAACTATTCAAACATTGACGATGTTTCAGTGCCTGATGAAAGTGTTGTTCCTTCTCAAAGAGGGGTTATTGAAGTGGCTGTTGACCCAGTTGAAGCGGTGTTCGAGAAATTTGAAATTTCAAACAATGCTTTAAACTATCAAACTGGCAGAGCAGAAGCATCATTTACATTTGTTTATGAGACTGCGACAGGCTATGTGGTTGCTCCAAACTTTGGAAAACTTTCAAACGGGGTGTTCAGTTTTACATATCAAGAATTGATTGATTATTATCAAAAATTGAATGAAAAAACTGGAAATGAATATAGCTATACTGGAAAGATTTATATTTCATATTATATGCCTTCAAACAGAGTGGAAGATGGTGTTCAAGCAGGATTTGATGTTAATGTAACTTACGGAAATGTTGGACAATATGAAATGTCGTCAACAATTTTGTTGAAAACGAAACTCAATAGCTATGCAAAACTTTATTTCAATGATAAGAAAGATTTTGGTGGGGCGTATTATGTAGCAAGAGGATTGTCTTATGGCATGTCACTTAATTATTATGGATTTAGTGAAGATCAAATTTCAATCACTTCAACAAACAACTTTGTTGCAAATGTTTCAAAAGTAAATGGCAATTATGTTTTGAATGTCACTGCCGACAGCATCAACTACAACAATGAAGTTGGTTACAAAGTTACAATCACAACCACGGCAAGCAAGACTGTCGACAATGTTGTTATTTCAACAACAGATACAATAGATTTGTATGTTATGGAATATGTTATGAGTTATGTCTATGAAGATGGTGTAAATCAAGACATTGTCAAAGGTATGGAAGATGGAGTCATTTACACTGCTATTGGAAATCCTTATACATTACAATTTGATATTCGTGACTTTATTGAATATGACACAACAAATTCTATCGTAGTTAATGAGGTTGAGACTTTCTTGAATAGTATGACAAACAATATTGCTTGGAGAGTTTATCTCAATGGCGAAGAAACTTCTTTGGCAAAAAACAAAACAATTAGAAGTGAATATTATTATATTGATTCTTATACTATTACACCATTAAAGATTTACAATGCGGCAAGTGATATTTATCACTTCTCTGCAAGTGCAAACTATGTGATGAAAAATGGTATTTATGAATATAGAAGTCTTGCAAGTGGGGCAAATCCAATTTATACAGAATTTGCATTTGAAGTGCATCAACAAAGCACAGAAGACAGCCCTATTCCTGTTGAAACTTATGCTGACCTTTTGGATATGAAAGATGGCGAATGGTATATTTTGCTTAAAGACATTATTTTGCCTGGTTCTGAATATGCAAAAGAACATCAAGTTGATGTATTTAGCCAGCTTTCAGCAAAAATTGCTGGGCTTGATGGAAATGGGTATAAACTTAAAATGGCTGGCACTTATGAATTTGCTGGTGAGACAAACATTGGTCTTTTTGAAAGTGTTGAAGAAGGCACGATTTTGAAAAATGTGGAAATTGTTTTGACAAACGATGTTGTAATCAAAACAAATGTTCAAACTTTCAATATTGGACTTTTGGCAGCAAGCAGTGCCGGAATTGTTACGAACTGTGAGATTGATTCTGAAAATGGTGCAACTCTCTCAGTTGTTTGCAGCACAACAGCATTAAATGCATATGTGGCCGGACTTGTTTCAAACAACTCTGGATACATCACAAATTCACGCTCAAAAATAAACATTATTGCAAACATAAATATTGCTGGACTTGTTGGACAAAACACTGGAATTATTTCAAGCTGTTATTATGCTGACGCGAGCCTTAACAACAAGACAAACACGACAACAGAATTTACTGCTGGACTTGTTGTTGTAAACAGTGGTGAAATTCACACATCTTATGTAAGCGGTTTGATGGCAGCAAATGTGATGTTCTATGACAGAGCGGAAAACTTTATTCAATCAAACAACAATGTTTCAGGTTTTGTTTATTCAAATGATGGACAAATCGACAACTGTTATTCAAATATTCAGTTGAGACAAAGTGGTGCGTTTGCATCTGGATTTGTTTTTGAAAACTCTGGCAGTATCTCAAAATGCTTCTCAACGAGTGTACTCGAAAGTCAACAAACATCAAACTATGGATTTGCAAGAATCAATAGCATTGGAACAACTGCCGGAAAGATTGAAGAATGTTTCTATCTTGAAGATAATAATAGTGATGTAGATACAAATGGCAATAAGCTTAATAATGCAATTTCTTATGGACCAAATGGAGAAACAATAGAAGGTGTCAATATTAGTATTGGCGAAATCAATAAAGATGAAAATACCGACATAAGACCAATTAGAGTAGCAGACTTTAATAATTGGAAAGATACATTCAAATCTTTTGTTGTGGCTGAAGGAAGAAGCATTAAATCTGTTTGGTTCTATAACGAAAACAAAAATGATTTGTCAAACTTCTCTGGAAAAGTCTTCAACACAGGAAGAATTGAACTTGTTTCTCCAAATATTATCGCAAACTCAAAGAGACAACTTGACAGGGTTGAAACTATCGTTGATGAGACGACGGGGGCTACTTATGCAAAGTATGTTTACATTTACACAAGTGACAGTGCAACGCTTGGAAGCGTTTACAATCCAATTTTGATAAATGATGCAGAAAGCATGGAAGATTATATTACACAAGAAAACAACTCTGCGGATTATAACTATTCATATTATAGATTGATTTCAAATGTAGATTACTCTAATTATATTTACAACAGCAAAACATATAAGACAAAGTTTATGGGTTATTTTGAAGGTAACTTTATGACGGTGACAGGCGTAAACATGGTATCAAGTGACCCTATGGCATCAGCAGGATTGTTTGCTGAACTTGGGAACAGCAACAATATTGATGCTGTTGGTGTGGTTATGAATTTCAACTTCAAACCAACAACCATTTCATTTGCAAATACGAATGCAGTTGGAATTGTCGCTGGAAAACTTGATGGTGGAAGAATATTCAATGTCAATTTGACTTTGCCATCAAATGACCAAGTTGTTGTTGTCGGAAAGAACATTGTTGGCGGTGTTGTTGGGGTTGCTACTGGAAACTATCAGTTGCAAAATGTTTACTCTCAATATAGTGCAAAGGCAAGACACAATGGAGCGACTGGTGGAAACAACTTCAATTCTAAACTTTCGGACTATTCTAAATATTCGTTTGCAGGCTCTATTGCGGGTGTTTTGAGTGGAAGTGGTTATGTTTATGATTGTGTTACGGATACTGCTGTTGCGGTTTTGGCTGACAAAGCAGGTTTGCAATTTGGATTGATTGATGAAAATGTTATAGTTAAGAAACTTCAAGTTGATGTGCAATCAAATATGATTGTCAACGCTTATTCTTATGGCGGACTTGTTGTCGGTGAAAGCAAAGGAAACTTGAGTGATGTCGTTGTAAACAAGATAGCAGGCGGAGATGCGTTTGTTAACTTTAAAAAAACACCATACGAGCCAACTGCTGTTGGTGGAGTTGTTGGGGTTTCAAATTCTGGTAAAATTGACAATGTTAAGATGTATCAATCAATCAATGTTGAAAATCAAAGTGCAAGCACTGGCGTAACTTATGTAGGTGGTGTTGTTGGACTTATCAATGGTGGAACAATTCTCTCAAATATTGTGGTAGATGCAAACTTGACAGGATTCGCTTATCTTGGCGGTGTTGCTGGTGGAGTTACTGCTGACACAACCATTGTAAGATTTGAAAATATTGATGTAACAACAGCATTGTTTGCACAAGGTCACAAGCTTCTCTTTGTCGGGATGGGTGGACTTGCTGGATATGTTGGTGAAAGCACAATTGTTCAGTTGTCATCATCAATCGTTGACCATACGGAAAAGGACGAAGAAGGTGAAGACAAAAATGTAATGAAGAAAAACAATTTTGCGGTTTCTATTCAAACAATGGTCTATGTTTATAAGGGTAACATCTCTGTTTATGTTGGCGGAATTTTGGGACATGATATGAGTTTGCTTTCTCACATTATAAATGACACATATTCAAGCATTGTTGGTGGACAATCAACAAACAAGGTTTTGGATATGTCATCAACAGATGGAACTTTCTCAATGACTGGACAAGTTGTTGACATTGCAGAAAGTGGTCAAGAACCAGAAGCTGGATACAAAGAAAGTGAAGGTTATGAGTATAAAACAGAAGGCTCTACAACAATAATAAAGATTCTTAAAGGGCAAAAGAAAGCGGCAGTAGGGTGCGAATATTATTGCAATGTTGGCTTTACGACAAGTGTTCCTAAAAACACAGGAATCATGATGTATATCAATTTACACGGCGATCCTGTTTTTGCGAAAGCTTAAATAAATAAAAGTGTGTAAGTTTTTCAGCTTGCACATTTTTTTGTTTTTCTTTAAAAAACGTTTGATTAAATTTGATAACATATGATATAATCAATTTAGTAAATGGAAAAATAAATTTTATTAAGAAGATTATTTGAAAAAGTTTTGAAAAACTATTGACTTTCCTGCTTGGAATTTGTTATAATTAAATGGTTAGTTATTGTAATGTTAAAGAATTTTTACTATTTTAACTGAAAAACGAGGAATAATGAGGTATTTTTTTTGCCCCATATTCCTTTTTTTAATTTATTGGGGGAGTTGTAATTATGTCTAATATTATGAAAAAAGAAAAATTTGGAAAAACTGAGAGATATACCTTTGCTCAACTAAAAGATTATATCGATATCCCACCACTTCTTGAAATCCAAAGAAACTCGTATAAGGATTTTATTGAAAATGGCATCAAGGAAGTCCTTGATGAATTTTCTCCTATCATTGATTATTCTGGAAAGGCAAAACTTTATTTTCTTGACGTTGACACAAGTGCAAAACCAAAGTATGACAAGAAGGAATGCAAGAGAAGAAGTGCTACTTATTCAATTCCACTCAATGTGAAGACTCGTTTCGTTGTTGAAGAAACAGGTCAAGCAGTTGAAGATGTTGTTTTCTTGGGAGATATCCCTTATATGACAGAAGACTGTTCTTTCATTTTCAATGGTGTTGAAAGAGTTGTCGTAAACCAAATTATCAAATCTCCAAATTATTATCTTTTGAGAGATAAGTCAAGAGACAACACAACTTTGCATGGGCAAATTATTCCAAAGCGTGGTATGTATATTGAATTTGAACAAGGTGCAAACGAAGTTTTGAAAGTTGTTTTGGATAGAAAACACAAAATCACCCTTGGACTTTTCCTTAAATGTTTTGGTTATTCTGCTGATGAAATTTCAAAATTGTTTGGCGGACATAGGCTTATCAAAAATGTTTTGGAAAAAGAGACTCAAAACACACAAGAAGAAGCTCTTTTGGAATTTGCAAAGAAGACAAGACCTGCTGATGTTCCATCTGCAGAAACAACAAGAAGCTATTTAAACTTGTGGTTCTTCTCTGATCAATGGTATAACCTCTCTAGAGTTGGAAGATACAATCTTAACAAAAAATTCTCTATTGAAAAGAGAGTTTTGGGACATATCTTGGCTGAAGATGTTGTTTCTCCTGATGGCGAACTTATCGCAAAAGCTGGACAAGAAGCAACCCCAGAAATCGCACACAAGATTAAAGCAAGCGGTGTAAACGAAGTTTGGATTCAACTTTCAGACAAAAAATATCTTATGAGAGGAAACAACAGAGTTAGACTTTCTGATGTCTTCCCTTGTGATGAAAAGAGTTTGGGCATTTTAGAAGAAGTTTATTATCCTGTTCTTGCTGAAATTCTTAAAGAAAACAAGACAAAAGAAAAGAGAATGCAAGCAATCAAAGAACATGCAAAAGATTTGATGATTACAACTCTTACTATGGACGATATTTTGGCTGCAATCAGCATGTATCTTGATGTTTTGGAAGATATTGCAAAGACAGACAAGATTGAACACTTGTCAAACAAGAGAATTGCAACTGTTGGCGAACTTTTCTATGACCACTTCCGTTCTGGTGTAACAAAACTTGTTGCAAATGTTAGAGAAACATTGCAAGGAAAAGAACTTTCAGAAGTTACTCCAAGACAAATCGTAAATCCAAAGGCTATTAACAGAGCACTCCGTGATTTCGTGGCTTCTTCACAGTTGTCTCAACTTATGGACCAAGTTAACCCACTTTCAGGAATTACACAAAAACGCCGTGTATCAGCTGTAGGTCCTGGCGGTATTAAGAAAGAAAGAGCTGATGCTGAAGTTCGTGATATTCACTACACAAACTATGGTAGAATTTGCCCTATCGAAACTCCAGAAGGACAAGCTATCGGACTTGTTAACACTTTGACAAGTTATGCAAAAGTAAACGAATATGGTTTCCTTGAAACTCCATACAGAAGAGTTAACAAAGAAACAGGTGTCGTTTCAAATGAATGTGAATATTTCATGGCTGATATTGAAGATACTGCTTACATCGCTCAAGCGACAGAACCACTTGATGAAGAAGGCAGATTTGTAAACAAGAGAGTTATGTGTCGTCATAAAGACTATGCTATTGAAGTGCCTGCAAAACAAGTTGATTTTGTTGATGCTTCTCCAAGACAATTTATCTCTGTTGCTACATCACTTATTCCATTTGTAAACAGCAACGAAGCAAACCGTGCGCTCATGGGCGCAAACATGCAACGTCAAGCTGTGCCTCTTCTTAGACCAGAAGCTCCTATCGTTGGAACTGGTATGGAAGCAAAAGTTGCTCATGACTGCGGTTATACACAACTTGCTAGAGAAGATGGTGAAGTAATCTATGTAAGTGCTGATGAAGTTCGTATCAAAAATGTTAAAGGCGAAGTTGACATTTACAATTTGATTAAGTTTGACAAAACAAACGATGAAACTTGCTTCAACCAAAAACCATGTGTTGTTAAGGGTGAACAAGTTAAGAAGGGTGAAGTTATTATTGATGGTTATTCAACTGATAACGGTGAACTTGCCCTTGGCAAAAACGTCCTTGTCGGTTATATGAACTGGGAAGGATACAACTACGAAGATGCTATCTTGATTAACGAAAGATTGGTTAAGGAAGATGTCTTCACTTCTATCTGCTTAAAGACAGAAGAACTTAAATGTAGAACTACAAAACTCGGTGATGAACAAATCACAAGAGATATTCCAAACCTTGGCGAAGATGCCCTTAAAAACCTTGACGAAAATGGTATCATTAGAATTGGTGCTGAAGTTCGTTCTGGAGACATCTTGGTCGGGAAAGTTACTCCTAAGGGAGAAACAGAACTCTCTCCTGAAGAAAGATTGCTTCGTGCTATCTTTGGTGAAAAGGCAAGAGAAGTTAGAGATACATCACTTCGTGTTCAACACGGTAAGGGTGGTGTTGTCGTTGATGTTCAAGTGTTTAGCAGAAAGAATAAAGACGAACTTGAACCTGGTGTAAACGAACTTGTAAAAGTCTTTATTGCTCAAAAGAGAAAACTCTCTGTCGGCGATAAGATGAGCGGACGTTACGGAAACAAAGGATGTATTTCAATTATTATGCCTGAAGCTGATATGCCATTTATGGCAAACGGCCGTCCACTTGATATCGTGTTGAACCCATTGGGCGTTCCTTCACGTATGAACTTGGGACAAGTTTTGGAAGTGCATTTGGGACTTGTTGCTGGCTCACTTGGCTGGAAGGTTGCTACACCTGACTTTGATGGTGCTGATGCTGAAAAAATTCAGCAACTTATGGTTGAAAACAACTTCCCACAAGACGGAAAAGTTCAACTTTATGATGGAAGAACCGGTGAACCTTTTGCAAATAAGACAACTATTGGTATGAAATATATGCTTAAACTTAACCACATGGTTGACAGCAAGATTCATGCTCGTTCTATTGGACCATACTCACTCATCACTCAACAACCACTTGGTGGTAAAGCTCTCTTCGGTGGACAAAGATTTGGGGAAATGGAAGTTTGGGCTTTGGAAGCTTATGGTGCATCTCATGTTCTTCAAGAAATGCTCACTGTTAAGTCAGATGACGTTGTAGGAAGAGTTAAGACATTTGAAGCTATCGTAAAAGGACAACCAATCGCAGAACCAGGAATACCTGAATCATTCAAAGTTTTGGTAAAAGAATTGCAAGCTCTTGCACTTGATGTCAAGATTTTGACTGAAAATGATGAAGAAATCGAACTTCCTGAACTTTCTCAAGACGAACAAGACAAGGTTGGACTTGACGCAGAAGTTGAGAAAGATTTGAAGAATGTTACTATTGATATTGACGACATGATTTCAGACACAGACGAAAAGACAGATGTTCAAAAAGAAATTGAAGAAGAAACTTCAATGCCATCTTCTGGACTTGATGATATCGACTTGTTTGATGATTTTGGAGATTTTGACGAATAAAAAATGTGAACATATGTTCATGTAAAAAATTAAGGGGAATACAATATGTTTGAACTTAATAACTTTGAAAAAATTAAAATAGGAATTGCATCACCTGAAAAAATCAGAGAATGGTCTCATGGTGAAGTAACAAAACCAGAAACTATCAATTACAGAACTCAAAAACCTGAAAAAGACGGACTTTTCTGTGAAAAGATTTTTGGACCTAAAAAGGACTGGGAATGCCATTGCGGAAAATATAAGAGAATCCGTTATCGTGGTGTTGTCTGTGATAAGTGTGGGGTTGAAGTTACTAGAAGCAAGGTAAGACGTGAAAGAATGGGTCACATCGAACTTGCTGCTCCATGTACACACCTTTGGTATTTTAGATCTGTTCCTTCAAGAATTGGAACTTTGCTTGACTTGACTCCAAAAACTTTGGAACAAGTAGTTTATTATATCAATTATATTGTTACAGACCCTAAAAATACTGATTTGGAATACAAGCAAATCCTCAACGATAAAGAATATCGTGACGCTGTTGAAAAATATGGTTATGGCAGTTTCGAAGCAGGAATGGGCGCAGAAGCAATCAAAAAACTTTTGGGCGAAGTAAATCTTGACAAAGAAAGTGGCGAACTTAAAGAAGAAATCAAAAATTCTAAAGGACAAAGAAAAATTAAGGCTGCCAAGAAATTGGATGTTGTTGAGTCATTTAGAAAGAGCGGAAACAATCCTACATGGATGGTTTTGGATGTTATTCCAGTTATTCCACCAGATTTGAGACCTATGGTTCCATTGGATGGCGGAAGATATGCTACAAGCGATTTGAACGATTTGTATCGTCGTGTTATCAACAGAAACAATCGTTTGAAAAAACTTATGGAACTTGGAGCACCTGATGTTATCATCAGAAACGAAAAGAGAATGCTTCAAGAAGCTGTTGACAACTTGATTGACAATGGTAAGCGTGGAAAACCTGTTCAAGGTTCTAAACAAAGAGATTTGAAGTCACTTACTGCTATGCTCGGCGGTAAACAAGGTCGTTTTAGACAAAACTTGCTTGGAAAACGTGTTGACTATTCTGGACGTTCTGTTATTGTCGTTGGACCAGAACTTAAAATGTATCAATGCGGTCTTCCAAAAGAGATGGCTCTTGAACTTTTTAAACCATTTATTATCAACAGACTTATTGATTTGAACCAATCAAACAACATCAAGAGTGCAAAACGTATGATTGAAAGAGAAAAACCAATCGTTTGGGACGTTTTGGCTGATGTTATTAAGGATCACCCAGTTTTGTTGAACCGTGCTCCTACACTTCACAGACTTTCTGTTCAAGCATTTGAACCTGTCCTTGTTGAAGGAAAGGCTATTAAACTTCACCCATCTGTTTGTGCTGCGTTCAACGCTGACTTCGATGGTGACCAAATGCCTGTCCATATTCCACTTTCTATTGATGCAAGAACTGAAGCAAGAACATTGATGCTCGCTTCAAACAACATCTTGAAATTGTCTGATGGTGAACCTATCGTTACACCAGCACAAGACGTCGTTTTGGGATGCTATTATTTGACATTGATTAAACCAGGCGCAAAGGGCGAAGGCTCAATCTTTGCATCTAAAAATGAAGTAATCTATGCTTACCAAACACAAAACTTGGATTTGCAAGCAGAAATTACTGTTAGACTTTCAAAAGAAGTTGACGGAAAAACATATACAAAGAGAATTACAACATCTGTCGGTAGAATTTTGTTTAACAACATCATTCCTCAAAATTTGGGATATGTTGATAGAAGCAATCCAGAAAACATCTGTGACCTTGAAATCAACAAACCAGTTATGAAGAAAGAATTGAAGAAGATTGTTGCTGACTGCTATGACAAGTTTGGCACAACAGAATGTTCTAAACTCGTTGATAGACTTAAAGATATTGGCTATAAATATTCTACACTTGCTTCAATTTCTGTAAACATCTACGATATCGTAGAACCAAAAGAAAAAGCAGAAATCTTGAAGGAAGCTGAAGCAAAAGTTTTGGAAAATGAAAAATTGCTTCGTCGTGGACTTATCACACTTGATGAAAAGGTTAGTGAAAACGTTAACATTTGGAACGATGCCGTTCAACATGTTCAAAATGCCGTTGTAAAAGATTTGGATACATTCAATCCATTTAGTTTGATGGTGCTTTCTGGTGCTCGTGGTAACAACACACAGCTTAACCAAGACTGCGGTATGATTGGTATTAAAGCTACTGCATCTGGTGTTAAGAACGATACACCTATTAAGTCATCATTTAAACAAGGACTTACTCCAATCGAATACTTCATCAACTCTCGTGGTTCTCGTAAAGGTTTGTCAGATACTGCCTTGAAGACAGCTGACTCTGGTTATTTGACAAGAAGACTTGTTGATATCGCGCAAGATGTCGTTATCACAACTGAAGACTGCTTTGCTGAAACAGGCGAAAAAGTTAAGGGCGTTGTAGTTACTGACCTCGTAAAAGACGGAGTTGTTCAAGAAGGTTTGGACGAAAGAATTTACGGAAGAGTCGCCGTTGATGATGTCGTTGACCCTAAAACAAAAGAAGTTATTGTTCCTGCAAATACAATGATTTCAAAAGAACAAGCTTCAAGAATTGTTAAGGCTGGAATTAAAGAAGTTCAAATTCGTTCACTTATTACTTGCCGTTGCAAACATGGCGTTTGTGCAAAATGTTATGGAAGAAGCTTGGCAGGGAAAGAGATGGTTACTCTTGGTGAAGCAGTTGGTATTATTGCTGCTCAATCAATTGGTGAACCTGGAACACAGCTTACTATGAGAACCTTCCACACTGGTGGTGCTGCGGTTGCTGCCGATATTACACAAGGTCTTCCTAGAGTTGAAGAAATCTTTGAAGCAAGAAGACCAAAGGGTGAATGTTTGTTGTCAGAGGTTTCTGGTAAGGTTAAAATCTCTGAAGATGCTAAAAACTATTATATTTCTATCGTTACTGGCGAAGGCGACATTGACTACGAAGTAAGAAAGCCTGCTGTATTGCAAGTTAAGAACGGTCAATCTGTTGAACCTGGAACACAACTTACTGCTGGTGCAATCAATCCAGCTGACTTGCTTGTTACAAAAGGTCTTAAGGGACTTCAACAATATTTGCTTTCAGAAGTTATCTCTGTTTATCGTAGCCAAGATGTTAAGGTTAACGACAAACACGTTGAAATTATCATTAGACAGATGCTTAAGAAAGTTAAGATTGAAGATTCTGGAGATACAAATCTTCTTTCTGGTGAAGTTGTTGACATTTCTCGTTGTGAAGAAGAAAACGAAAGAGTGTTGAAGGCTGGTGGAAGACCTGCAATCGCAAGAAGAATACTTCTTGGTATTACAAAGGCTTCACTTTCTACTGAATCATTCCTTTCTGCATCATCATTCCAAGAAACATCAAGAGTTTTGACAGATGCTGCTATTAAAGGTAAGGTCGATAACCTTTTGGGTGTAAAGGAGAATGTTATCATCGGAAAACTTATCCCTGCTGGTTCTGGACTTAAAAAATATAGAACAGTTGTTCCTGTTAAAGTTGAAACAGACGAAACAGTTGTTGGCTAAAATCTATAAAATAAAAGACTTCCAATTTGGAGGTCTTTTTTGTTTGACTGTTTTTGCCTTTGAGTTTTGTTTTTGGGATAAAATTTTGCATTTAAGGACGGAAACATCTTTTGATGCAAAATCTCCCAATGAAAATTTTTGTTGTGTTTTTTGGTGTGAATAATCAAAAATTAAAACATAAATAGGGTATTGAAATTGAAAAAACAATATGATAAAATTATATTATAGAAAAGTGAGGAGTTTTATGAGTGAAATTTTGTTGAGACTTGACAACAAATTTATCAAAAATGAAAGCAGTTTACATGATTATGCTGTGCTTTATGCAAGATATTTGGTGACAGGAGATTTTGAAGAAATCGAAGAAGCAATGAAAAAACTTGCAAAAAAAGGACAGTTGCATGCACTGTCTGCTTATTTGTTTGCTAAAAAACCAATTGAAAGAGATAAAGAAATGGTTGCTCTTGCAACTGAAATAGAAAAGAGAGATGATGCAAAAACCCCAGAAGAATGGGAAGTTATTGCAGCACTCCATTCAAATGACAACATAATGGTCTTTGGCAGAGAAAATATTACTTGTATTGCTGAGCTTATGCAAGAGTTGGTAATTGCAAACAAACACACCAAAGATGTTTATAGAACCATGTCTGGATTTTTCAGCAAATATAAATACCAAAAAGGACAACTTGCCGAGGCATACAACAATTATAAATGGCTTTTTACAAATTTTAAAAACACTGATTATGCAAAGGCAATTATGGGGGCGCAGGTTGGATATTATAGACGCTTTCTCAAAGAGTTTGATATGCTCGATGCAAGTATTTTCTTGGAATTTTCAAAAGAACCTGACTATTATTTGATGACAAAAGAAAATTTTGTTACAAAAGAAGCCGGCAGTTTTGTTGGACGAGAAAAAATTTATTCATTTATGAAATCCGCACTTAAAGCTTACAGAAATATGGAATGTGAGGCAGTGGTTGATAGTTTCGCTTTCAACAGCATAGCAATGACAAGCACATCTAAAGGGGCACAAAAGAAAGCATTTAATGCTCTTATTGAAATTGCCAACACACCACTTTTGGATAGAGATTTGGTTGATGAGTTCTCTTCATTTGAAAAGAAAGAAGAAAAGAGAACTGATGCAGAAAAAGCAACAGTTGATGTTGATAAAAATGATGTAAACGATTTGCACTTTTAAATAATTTTGTGATATTCTTAAATAAAGGAAGAAGTTATGGTTTGTGATCTTGACAATAGGGTTTTGATAAAAAATGCCACACTAGAAGAACTCGAAGAGTTTTGTGCCACACATGATGTCTTGAATCATGTGTATAATTTTTGTATGACCAGAGAAGTTGCACTTGATAGAGAATTTTTGGAATATATGTGCAAAAATTTGCCTAATGCTACATTTACTATTGCAAATACAGATGCAAAGACACAAGAATTGTATGACGAAAGAGAAACTAAAATCTTGATAGAAAATGTCAACATGATGAGACAAAAACACAACAAAAATTTGATTTTTGAAGGCGGGTATTCTGTTGAAAGTGGTGTTGAAGCCAGCAGAAAACTTAATGGTTGGGTTAAATCCATAAAAGACGCAAGAATAAAGGGCAGAGAATTGTCACCATTTGAAAAATATTTGTTTGCTTATCAATATGCAACTGACTTTTTCTATAAAGACAATAAAAAATCTCCTGACCAATCAAGAAATATTATTCCTGTTTTGACGGGAGACAAAATCGTTTGTGTCGGATTTGCCAGAATTTTAAAGGAATTGTGCACGAGACTTGATATCCCTTGTGCTGTTCAATATGTTGAAATTAGACACGGAGATGGAACAATTGGATACCATGCAAACAACAGCGTTTGGATAAATGACCCTAAATATGGCATTTGTGGGATTTATTATGCAGATTCTTGTTGGGATTGCAGAAAGGAATCAACACAAGAGACATCAATTTTGTATTCTTGTATGAAATATTCTGACATTGAAAGGCTTTATAACAGTTCTATTTATGTCCAAACTATTGATGCAAGTCTTAGAGATATTTTGTTTAAGAAAGAGTTGAAACAAATCAGTGACAATGTTAATGTCGTAAACAAAGCTCTGGAAGAAAGAGCATTAAAAATTTTGGCAGGTAGACAAGATTTCTTTGTTAGAATTTTTGATGATATCATTATTGACCAAATTGACCAAACGCGATGTCAAACAGGGACAATTAGAGTGCCAATAGGAAAAGAGGAATTGAAACAAATCAACCGCTTCTGTGAAGATATGTATTCTGAAATCATGATAGATGATTATTCATCTGACAGGATGCTTGAAAAGACACAAAAACTTATCAAATATATGATGGAAGACTATGGATTTACTGATGATGAGGTCGTTCAGTTTTTGCATAGAAAGGCAGAACAATTTAAGCCAAATAAGAGAATTGCAAGAAAATTTGTGATAAAAGACAATGAATCAAAACAAATTGCCAAACAAAATATGGACAATTTCACAAAAGAAAGCGACAATTTGAGATTTAATTTTAGAATGACAAAAGAATATGCTAGCACGATTTCTCCAAACTGCATTATTAATGCGTTATATAATCTTGGAGAGGCATTTGGGCTTAATGAGAAACAACAAGAAAAATATGTTAGTGATATGATAAACTCTTCAATAAATGTCGCATTAGACAACAGTTTTGAACAAAAGAAAGGAGTTGACAATCCTATTGTCGTGTTGGCGAGTTCGTTGAAATAATTTATCAGTAAAAGGGGTTTGGGAAAATGCAAAAGAAAAATAAAATATTCTTATCCATTTTGAGTATTTTCGCTTTTTTAATATTTACTGTTGCTGGATATTTTGTTGGAATTGCGATTTATAGAAACGGCATGTTAAACCAATCAGATTATTCAAAGCTTGTTGGAGAAGCAAAGAAAACCGTGTTGTTTATTGGGGATGGAATGGGTGAAAACCATATCAAAGTTTCTTCAACATATTTTGATAAGGAAATGTATATGACAAGCCTGAATCTGCATGGCAAAGTATCAACATTCTCAAACAATATGCTTGGACCAACAGATAGTGCTGCAGCGGCGAGTGCTTTGGCAACTGGGAAAAAGTATGATAATGGGGAAGTCTCTCGTCATGCTGGCAAAGATATTCAAACAATAAGTGAATATGCAAAAAGTATTGGACTTGGAGTTGGTGTTGTGACGACTGATTCGTTGTATGGTGCAACACCTGCTTCTTTTTCTTCTCATGCAAGTGACAGAGGCGACAAAGATGATATTATTCAAGGACAATTGAACAGCAATATTGACTTATTTCTTGGTGCGGGACTAACAAAATATAATGAATTTCAAATTCAATTTGAAAATAAAGGATATACATATGTTTCAGAGTATTCTGCCCTGGCAGAGACTTCTCAAAAAGTGTTTGGAGTCTTTGATAGTGTAGTGTCAAAAGATGGGACAAATGCAACCCCAACTCTTGAGATGCTTTCAACTTATGCAATATCTTATATGGAACAAAATTTTGAGAATGGCTATTTTTTGATGATTGAGGGAGCACATATTGATAAGAGAAGTCACAGCAACAAAATTTTTGAAATGATGGATTATTTGAATAGTTTTGACGAAAGTATAAAAGTTGTTTCAAACAAACTTGCTGGACAAACTGGCACAGCGGTAATTGTCACTGCCGATCACGAAACGGGTGGGTTGAATTATAGTGGGCAAAGCAAAGACAAGATAAGAAATTCTATGTATTCTACAAGTGGGCACACCGCAAAAGATGTTCCTTATTATATTTCTATAAACACAGATGAAATCGATGTGTCAAAAGTGATAAAATCAAAAATTGACAATACAGACATATTCCGTTTGACAAAAGCGTTGATTTCAAACAAAGGATAATTTTATTTAAAATGACAAAAAAACAAAAAATTTTGCAATTGTATATTATACCGATATTAATAGTTTTGATATCGGTAATTTTTGCCGTCATTTTCAATGATTATTTTTTTGGCTTTATTACTTTTGCTTGTGGGTTTTTGAATGCTTATTACATGGCAATAGGTCGATGGGAAAACTATTGAAGAGCTGATTGAAGAAAGCAAGTAATATGCAATTATTTATCAGAATCATCTTTTAATCAAATTGTTAAATAGATAAGTAACCGACTTTTTGTAATACTTTTTGAAAAATATAAGAAAAATGCTTGTCAAACGGTGATATTTATGCTAAAATATAGCCGTTTAACTAATTTGCCGAAGTGGCGGAATGGCAGACGCACGGGACTCAAAATCCCGCGAGGGCAACTTCATGAGGGTTCGACCCCCTCCTTCGGCACCAAAATTTTATCCAGACCAATTTGGTTTGGATTTTTTTCTTATAAATCTGATAATTTTATAAACAAAAGTGCCTGTTTTTTGTTTTCTATTGAAAAACATCACCAAATATGTTAAAATAATATTATAAAGAGGGGAAACATGGGAATTTTTGATTTGTTTTTTGATAAATATACCAAAATTCATGGAACAAAATGCATTTTGAAAAAGAAGGAAGTTTTGAAATTGTGTAACAATGGAGTTAGATTAGATTTAGATAGAACTAGATACACAATTGAAAAAATCGATTTTGATGATGATTTTGTCAATAGATTTAGAAAAAGATATGTTAGAAATAAGCTTGGGAAATTTCATCGTTTTATTTCTCCATATATTCCTTATTTGGCGGCAATCAGAGATGAAAGAATATCGAGATCTCCACAATATAAATATTTGGATATGACTCTTGATGAAATGAAAACTATTGTTATGGATTTTTATCGTGACATTGATGCAAAATACATAAATAGGCATGACTGGGTTAGTTATTTTGAAGGTTTGAAAAGCGACCCTAGATTTTTTGTAAATGAACATGAACCTTTTGGTGATAAAGGTGGTAATAATTTTGTTTCGGTAAAAGACTCTGGGTTGATATTGACTCTTAATCCTGCAAACAACCTTTCCGGCTTGGCAACTATTGCTCATGAGTTTGGACACTTGTTGTCACAATCTTCAAGAGAGAAAAGAGAAGACCCTAAAGTTGATAGCCTCGCGGAAATAGAAAGTCTGTTTATGGAAACCGTTTTTGTAGATTGGCTTGAAAAAAATGAAAAATTTTCACAAAATCAAATAAATCAATATTGGCTTTATACAAATAATGGCTTTGTAACTGATTGCAAAGAACTTATAACAGAGAATGAAGTGGTTTATAGACTTGGTGGAGAAATTTCAAAATCAAAATTTAAACATATTGCAAAAGATATCAAAGGACACAAGAACGAACAAGAGCTGCTTTGCAAAATGATAAATGTCGCTGACGATGGACAAAAATTGATTGGACCATATGTCTTCCGTTATGTTGTGGGAAGAGCAATTGCTTTCACATTGTTTGAAGAATATAAACAAAATCCACAAGAGACGATGCAAAAATTTGATAATTATTTGAGATGTCGTTGTGAAATAAGTTCTCTTGATGAGGCAGGGAAAATTCTTTTAGGAGAAAATTATAAAAGAAAGATTATGAATTGTTTGGTTTCACCTGAAAGACAACAAAAAATTGCTGAAGAAAGAAGACAGTATTTTGACGGAGTTCTTTCTAGAAAAGAGAAAAACTAAATTTTATTTGCTAGGGGACAATATAATTATGGATTATACAAAACTTAAAATCACTTTTGATGCTTTTTTGAAAGAAAGTGGAAAGAGTGTTGATGAACTTAAAAAGAAAGATAAACCATATGCATATTTGCACAATTTGAAACTTTATGATGCAAATGGTGCAAGTTTAACTATGCAACAAAGATTTGCACTTGTGGGATATGAAAGAGCGCCAAAATCAGAAAATCCACTTGTAAAAGCAAAAAGATATGTTGATGAATTTATTGCACAGGGACACACTGTTGATGAATTGACATCAAATGATAGAGCACTTTCGTATTTGAAAAATTCTGCCATTTACACTGTAGATGGAAGACCTATGACTTTGGAAGAAAAATTTGTGGCTATTGGACATCCAAGACAACCAAAGAAAACAACAGATGTTATTGGAAAAATCAGACAAATGCTCATCGCTTTTGAAGAGAGAACTGGTAAAAGTGCAAGCATGCTTGAAAGAAGCGACCCAGAGTATAACTATATTTGGGGGACTATTGTTTCGGGTGCTGACGGACATATGTTGACAATGCAAGAGAAGATAGAGGCGGCAGGCTTTAAAAGAACTCAAAGACATTCGTCAGATTTGAGACAAGATTTGTTGAATGATATTGAAGAATATCGTGCCAATGGTGGAAGTTTCCATGTTATTAGAAAAAATCTTCCTTTCTATAACAGGGTTCACAATTATAGAGACAGTTTGATGCGCACAACCGGAGTGGATTACAGTTTTGAAGAAGTTATGAAAAATCTGGGATATAGAGACTATTCAGATGTCTATTTCAGATTTATGGAGCTCGAAAAAATTTCGCAATATCGTGATGAAAATGGCTTTGTTGACACATATAGAGATGATGCAAAATTGAGTGACTTTGTGTATGCTGCTTCAACAACTCTCAAATTGCCTATAGCACTTGTTATCGAACTTGTTTGTGAAGAAAAATTGAAAGAAGTTTGCGTGTCTGCTGATTATTTCTCACTTCTTCGCAATGAAATTTTAAAATATGTTGAAATCAATGGTTCGCTTGACGGAGTTACGACAAAAGCACCTACATTGAAAAACAGAATTATGCATATGAAACGCTATATGGCATCTGCTTATGGTGAAGAAATATCTTATGAAGATTTGTTTACTTTGCTTGATTTGGAGGGTGTCGGAAACAACCTTTATTCAAGTGGAAAAGTAGGGAAAGATGTGGACGCAGTTATGCATTATCTTGAAACAATAGCAGATAAAAAAGACGGAAAATTAAACTTTAAGGATATTCCAAAAGATTGCTATCGCAGTTTGATTTTTAAGGCTGCTCGTTTGGGTGTGACAACAAAAGCATTTTTCAAATTGTATGACCTTGACTATGTTGATGGAAAAGACAGCACAAGGCTTGGCAAGTATTATACAAGCAAATATCCATACATTGATGATATGCTTGAAAGAAAACATCAAATTGTCAAAGCGAGTGGCATTTCTGCTGAAAACGGAAATTGTAAAGAAGAGATTTTTGAAGAAAGCATACTGGCATCTATTCAGGCTTATGCTGATTTTGAAAAGAAAATCTCAAAAGAAGAAGATAGAATGTTTGTTGGTGGAAAAAGCAGAACAGAAATTTAAAAGGAGCGACAAAATCGCTCTTTTTTGTTTTTTTGGTCATTTGTTTGGTGATTTGTTTTGAAATATATTATAATAATCACATAAAGTTTGTTTAAGGTAGAAAACATGGTTTTTAAAAAATTTTTTAACAAAGACTCTGCACTCGTTGATGAGTTTGCAAAAGAGTTTAATGTTTTGCCTTCAACAATGTATTTGATTTTATCAAGAGGTTATTCAAGCAAAGAAGAAATCTCAACTTATCTTTCAACTGGACAGTTGTTGGACCCATTTCTTATCAAAAATATGAAACAACTGTGTGAACGAATACATTTGGCAAAACAAATGGGTGACAAAGTCCTCATCTTTGGGGATTATGATGTGGACGGAATTAGTGCCACTGCAATTATGCTTAAAACTTTGAAAAAAATCGGTATTGATGCTGATTTTTATCTTCCAAACCGCTATGTTGACGGCTATGGTTTGACATGCGATTGTTTGGATAAGATTGCAAGACAATTTGCTCCGGATTTGATCATCACAGTTGACTGTGGTATTTCTTGCTATGCCGAAGTTGAATATGCAAAAGAGAAAGGCATTGAGGTTATTGTTACTGATCACCATGAAATTCCAGAAAAATTGCCAGACACGCTTGTTTTGAACGCAAAGATTGAAGGACAAGAATATCCGTTTAGAGAGTTGTGTGGCACTGGGCTTGCATACAAAATAAGTGAAGCACTTTTGGGACAAAAGAAGGCAGAAGAGTTTTTGCCTATTGCTGCGATTGCAACGATTGCGGATATTGTTTCATTGACTGGCGAAAATAGAAATATTGTCAAAAAAGGCCTAAAAAGTTTTGAAAAATTACCTTTTGGTCTTCGTGCGCTTTTAAAAGAAAACAAAGTGTCTTTGACAAACCCTTCATCGACTGATATTGCATTTAAGATTGCGCCAAAAATCAATTCATCTGGAAGAATGGGAGACGCAGGCGACAGCCTTGCGTTGTATATGAGTGAAGACCCAGTCGAAGTGAGAAAGTATCTTGAAAAAATCAAAGGACATAACACAAGAAGACAAGAACTTTCTGCAAAAATCTTGGAAGACTGCGAAAGAGCAATAGAGAAAATGGACTTGTCAAAGACAAGAGTTATTTGCTTGGCATCGAAAAAATGGGACCAAGGTATTTTGGGAATTGCATGTGCAAAACTTGTGGAAGAATACAACAGACCTGTCTTTTTGTTTTCACAAGTTGGAGATATTTTGCATGGCTCTGGGAGAAGTATTGATGACATAAACATTCATGAATTGTTATCATCATTGCAAGATATTTTGGAAACTTTTGGCGGGCATACGATGGCTGCTGGTTTGACTTTGAAAAGGTCAAACTACGAAAGTTTTTGCAACAGAGTAAACTCTTTTGTGTTTGAAAAAGTCAGTGACAAAGTTTTCATTCCTATCAAATATTATGATTTGGAACTAAAAAACGAAGACATCACTGACAGATTTTTGCAAGAATTGTCTTTGCTTGAACCATTTGGTTGTGGCAATGCTCGTCCAAAGTTTAAGATTTCAGCAGAAAATATCGAACTTACACCAAGGAAATATTCACCAGCACATTGTGATGTAAAAATTGGTGACTTGCAACTTGTTTATTTCAATTTTATCAAAAATTATAATGCTTTAAACTTTGCCAGATACAAATCGTTTATCTTTGAATTTCAAGGCGGTGGCAAGAATGGGGTGGTAAGTGAGTTTGATGCTGGCAGCTTTATCTCTCCAAATGCACATATGTTCTCTTATCCACTTCAACTTGAGCAGTTGGGTTACAAAGATAATCGACCTTCAAAATTTTCGTATTATCCACAAGCAGAACTTTTGAATTTTGTTGCCAGCACACAAAGTCAAGTTTTTGGAACGGCTTTTGTGGCTTATTCTGCTTATGACTTTGTCAATTTTTCAAAAGAATATAGCAAGGACAATATTTATCATATTGGCATGTGTGAGAAAAATTGTATTGGTTATAACAGTCTTCTTTTGTCACCAACTGGCACAGAATGGGCAAAAAATTTCTCAAAAATTGTTTTCCTTTCTCCTGTTTTGGACGAAGGCTTTTTGGCTGAATTAAACGAAGTTTCAAAGGCGGAAATTTTTGTGCCTATGGAAAGAGAGCTTGACAGGCAAAGATTTTTGGCTCTTGACCTTTCAAGAGAGACTTTTGGGAAAGTGTTTAAGGTCTTGACATCAAAAAACTTTTTGAAATATTACTCAATTTTTGATATCTATCAGAATAAAATGAAGGGGAAGGTCAATTTTGACACATTTTATGTGGCTTATTTGGTCTTTGAAGAGTTGGGGCTTATTGAAGCCAAATTTGATACATTTATGTATATTATACAAAATAAAAATATCAAAAAATCCTTGACAGAATCTGCTCTTTATAATAAACTTTTATTGGTAAAAAATTCTTTGGAGATAAAATGAAAGAGAAAATTTTAGAAAAAATATTTGCCGAATTTCAACTTACTGACAAAGAGAAAAAAATTGTTGAAAAAGCACTTGTTGATGGGTTGAATTTTGACAGATTGAATATCGTTATCGACACAATGATTGAATATCATATGCAAGACGAAGTTTTGGTTGCATATATTCTTTTTCAGTATTCAAAAATCGAGCCAGAAGATGCTGACAAACTTGCAGAAGCATTGACAAAAAATCAACAAAAACTTTATGAAGCTTTCAAAATTTTGAAAGATGTAAAAGCGTTGACAAAGAGTGGCGAAGCGGAAGATATTAGACGTATGTTTGTGGCAATTTGTCAAGATATGAGAGTCGTTATTGTCAAGTTTGCGACAATTTTGTATGACCTTAAACTCATAAAAAATCCAATGAGTGAAGAAGAAAAAAGTTTTGTGCAAATGGTAAGTGACATTTTTGCACCACTTGCAGAGAGACTTGGGCTTTCTATGTTTAAGTCCGCATTTGAAGATTATTGTTTTGAACTCTTGGAACCAAAAGCCTATGAAGAACTTAAAAACAATGCTTTGATGAAGACGGAAGACAACCAAAAACAAATAGAAATTACTCGCAAAAAACTTCAACAAATGCTTGAAGAGCTTCATATAGAAGGTGAAATTCAAGCAAGACAAAAGCACTTCTATTCAGTTTACAAAAAGTTGGTAAAGAAAAACATTACGCTTGGAAAAGTTTATGACCTTGTGGCAATGAGAGTGCTCGTTCCAACGGTTGAAGATTGTTATTCTGTTTTTGGAAAAATTCACTCTATCTACAAACCAATGCAAGGAAGGGTAAAGGATTATATCGCAAATCCAAAGCCAAATGGCTATCAAAGTTTGCACACAACAATTATTGCGGATAACAACAGACCGCTTGAAATTCAAATTCGCACTTTTGATATGCATAGACAATCAGAATATGGTGTTGCTGCTCACTGGATTTATAAAGAAAGAAGAGGACAAAACAAGTTTGACCAAAAGATGAGTTGGTTTAGACAAATGCTTGAAAATTCAAACGATTTGTCATCAGAAGAATTTTTGGAAACTCTTAAGGTTGACCTTTATGGTGAAGCGATTGTTGTGCAGACACCAAAGGGGAAAGTTTTGGAATTTCCACTTGGAGCGACTGTTATTGACTTTGCTTATGCAATCCACTCTGGAGTGGGCAACACTTGTGTAGGCGGAAAAATCAATGGCAAAATTGTGCCAATCACTACTGAACTTTCAAATGGTGATGTTGTAGAAATTTTGACAAACCAAAACAGCAAAGGACCATCAAGAGACTGGCTTTTACACATCAAGACTTCAAATGCTCGTTCAAAAATAAGACAATTTTTCAAGAGTGAATTGAAGGAAGAGAACATTAGAGTCGGAAAGGCAATTTTGGAACAAGCAGTTAAGGCAAGAAATCTCAACATCAGCAAGATTTTGAAAGAAGAATATTTGCAAGAGATTGCAAAGAGCATTATGATTGAAGAACTCGATGTCCTTTATGCGGAAATTGGAGCTGGCAGTCTTTCAGCAAACGGAATTGTTGGACGACTTGTAAATCTTTATAACAAAGAAAAAACTTTGGAATTTAAGGAAAATGTCATCACCGTAAAGAAAAACAAAGACGGCGTTTTGGTAGATGGAGACAGTGGGCTTTTGATAAGATATGCTGGGTGCTGTTCGCCAGTTACTGGAGATGATATCATTGGTTATATCTCAAGAGGCAGAGGAGTGACAATACATAGAAGTGGTTGTCAAAACCTCAAATATCTCGAGCCAGAAAGATTGATAAAAGCCGAATGGCAAGATAGTCTAGTTTCAAACTTTACTGCAGTGATAAAAGTTTATGCAGACAACAAAAACTCTATCATCAACAACCTTAACACTGTTGCAAGAGATTTGAAGGGCAGACTTAAAGGATTTGGATACAAAGAAATAAAAGACGAACTTGTGTTTGATATTGTTGTCCAAATTTCAAACAAAACCGAACTTGAAAACATCATCAAGAGTTTTGAGTCGGTTAAAGATGTAAGAAAAGTTTTCAGGAGTGAATAGACAGTGAAAATATTGTGTCAATCAGCGGAAATAGAAAAAGATATGCAAGATTTGGTCAATCTCTTTTACAAGGAAGAAGATTGTCCTTTTTCCGTGGAACACGCTTTTTCACAAGATGGGGAGAAATTCCAAAGCAAAATTTATATCGGCTCGGGCGACAAGAGAAAAGAATATACCAAAGATTTTGTAGTTAGTCAAAACTTGTCAGACCTTTTGAAAAAAAGTTTGATAAAAAGAAATTTCAAAAACCACTTGTATGAAGTCTTAAGTCTTGAATCAAAAAAATCGCTTCCTTGGGGTTCGCTTACTGGGGTGAGACCAACAAAATTTGCAAGAGATTTGGTGGAGCGTGGAGAAATTAAACCACACCTTATTTCAGAGGTTTTGGTAAGAGATTATCATGTTAGCAGTGAAAAAGCAAAATTGGTTGTGCAAATCTTGAAAAATCAAAAATGCATTATCAAAAATGATAACTTGATTGACCTTTTTATAAATATCCCTATTTGCCCATCAAGGTGCAATTATTGTTCATTTATTTCAAACGAACTTTGGACAGTCAAAGATAAGGTTGAGACTTATCTTGATTGTGTTTTGAAAGAATTGGAAGCGGCAAAAAAGGTTATTGCTGACAAGTGCTATATTGTCAGAACAATTTACATAGGCGGTGGGACTCCAACAGTTTTGACAGCAGAACAACTTGACAGACTTTTGAGTCAAATAAATTATCCAGTATCAGAATTTACAGTTGAATGTGGTCGTGCTGACACAATCACAAGAGAAAAACTTGAAGTTTTGAAGAAATATGGAGTTTCTAGAATTTCAATCAATCCACAAACTTTCTGTGAGACAACTCTTAAACGCATTGGCAGAAAAACCACAAACAAACAAGTGATGGAAGCATATATGCTTGCAATGGAATATGATTTTGTTGTGAACATGGACATTATTGCTGGACTTACAGAAGAAAGACTTGGCATATTCAAACGCACAATAAACACTTTGCTCGAACTTTATCCACACAACATCACCGTGCACACACTTTCTGTGAAAAATGCGGCACAGATTAGAGGTGAGGAAGTTAAATATAAAAACGATGTTCCAAAGATGGTGGATTTTGCAGAAAAGACTCTTATGGAAAACGGATACAAGCCATATTATCTTTACAGACAAAAACATCAAGTTGGTGGACTTGAAAATGTCGGTTATTATCGTGACGATAATGTTTGCATTTTCAATATTGACAGCATGGAAGACACATCGTCTGTTATTGCCATTGGGGCAGGTGCAATTTCAAAGAGAGTTTTCAATCTTGAAAACAGAATTGAGCGTCAACCAAATTGCAAGTTTATTTGCGACTATATTGACAGAATAGACGAAATGATTGAGAAAAAGGTTAAGTTTTTCAGTTAGAAAACTGTTTTTGTCTTTTGAAAATAAAAATACAGAAAGAAACCTAGATTTTGGTTTCTTTTTTTGTTTAAAATTGAAAAATTTTGGCAAAATTGTTTACAAAATTTTGTTTTTATGTTATACTCATTCAGTCGATAAAACTTAAACATGGTTTATGGAGTCCTTCGACCTTATGCTATGTTTGAGCGGTTTAATATTTTATGGAGGAAACAAAAATGCAAACAAAAAGCGAAATCATTTCAAAGTTTAAACAATCTGAAAATGATACTGGTTCAGTTCAAGTTCAAATCGCACTTTTGACTGAAAGAATCAATCATTTGACAGAACATTTGAAAACTAACCAAAATGACAACCATTCTAGACGTGGTCTTTTGAAGATGGTTGGTAAGCGTAAAGGTTTCTTGCAATACCTTAAAGATAAAGATATTGAAGCTTACAGAAGCCTTGTTAAAGAACTTAATATCAGAGAAATTAAATAATTTGGGGGAGCTGTTTTTTTGCTCCCTTTTTTCTCAAATATTATCGTTTTTAAATAATTTTTATGAGGTATGTGTGTTATGGATTTTAAAAAGTATGTTATAAATGTTGCTGGAAAAGACATCTCTTTTGAAACAGGGAAATGGTGCGGACAATCAAATGGTTCTTGTGTCGTAAGAAGCGGAGATACTGTTGTTATGGTAAACGTAACAATGAGTGAAGAACCAAAGCCTGGCATCGATTTCTTCCCACTTTCTGTTGAATATCAAGAAAAGATGTATTCTGTTGGAAAGATTCCTGGTGGATTTAAGAAGAGAGAAGGTCGTCCTAGTGATAAAGCTATTTTGGTTTCTCGTCTTATTGATAGACCTTTGAGACCACTTTTCCCAAAAGGATTTTTTAATGATGTAGTTGTCGTAGCAACTGCACTTTCTATTGACCCTGATGTTAGCCCAGAACCTTTGGCTATGCTCGGTTCTTCTTTTGCTCTTTCAATTTCTGACATTCCTTTCCTTGGACCTACTGGCTCTGTTCAAGTGGGGTTGGTTGATGGAAAGTTTGTTATCAATCCAAATCAAGAAGAAAGAGAAAAGAGCGATTTGCATTTGACTGTAAGTGGAACAGAAGAAGCTGTGCTTATGGTTGAAGCAGGTGCAAACGAAATTCCTGAAAGTGTTATGCTTGATGCAATTATGTTTGCTCATGAAGAAATTAAAAAGATTGTTAAGGAACTCAAGAAAATCAAGGAAGAAATTGGTAAGCCAGTTTGTCCAAAAATTCCTTATTACACAATTCCTGAAGAAATTGAAACAGCTGTCAGAGAATATGCTGATTCAAAATACGACTATGTTTTGGACACTTTCGTAAGAAGCGAAAGAGAAGCTCGTGAAGAAGAAGTTAAGGCTGATATCCTTGCTCACTTTGCTGAAACTTTCCCAGAAAAAGAAAGAGAAATCAGTGATGTCCTTTACAAAATCAAAAAAGAAAAAGTTCGTGCACATATTTTGGAAAAGGGTGTTCGTCCAGATGGAAGAAAATTGGAAGAAATTCGTCCTATTTGGTGCGAAGTTGGCGTGCTTCCAAGAGTTCATGGCTCTGCAGTGTTTACAAGAGGAGAAACGCAAGTTTTGTCTTGCTTGACTTTGGGCACAGTGAGCGATGTTCAACAACTTGAAGGCTTGGATGACGAAGAAGTAAACAGATATGTTCACCATTACAATATGCCACCATATGCAACTGGCGAAGCAAAGATGATTAAGAGCACAGGTCGTCGTGAAATTGGACATGGTGCACTTGCAGAAAGAGCTTTGGAACCAGTTGTTCCTAGTGAAGATGTTTTCCCTTATGCTTTGAGAATCGTAAGTGAAGTTTTGTCTTCAAATGGTTCTTCTTCAATGGCATCAGTTTGTGGATCTACACTTGCTCTTATGGACGGCGGTGTGCCTATTTCTGCACCAGTTTCTGGTATTGCTATGGGTCTTATTAAAGATGAAAAGAGTGGAAAGGTTGCTGTCCTTTCTGATATTCAAGGTCTTGAAGATTTCCTTGGCGATATGGACTTCAAAGTTACAGGGACAGAGAAGGGTGTTACTGCAATCCAAATGGATATCAAAATTAAAGGTATTGACAAAAAGATTTTGACAGAAGCTTTGGAAAGAGCAAAGATTGGAAGAATGTTTATTATGAACAAACTTCTTGCTTGCATCAGCGAACCTAGAAAAGAAATCTCTAAATACGCTCCAAAAATCATCACTTTCAGCATTAACCCTGAAAAGATTAAAGATGTTATTGGTTCTGGCGGAAAAACTATCAACAAGATTATTGACGAAACAGGCGTAAAGATTGATATTGAAGATGACGGAACAGTATTCATTGCATCAGTTGATAGTGAGATGAATGAAAAGGCTAAGAAGATTATCCTTTCTATCACAGAAGATGTTGAAGTTGGTGATGTTTATGACGGAAAAGTTTCAAGAATCATGAATTTCGGTGCTTTTGTTGACCTTGGTGGTGGAAAAGAAGGAATGATTCACATTTCAAAACTTTCAAACAAGAGAGTTGACAAAGTTGAAGATGTTGTAAAAATCGGCGACAGCGTTGAAGTTGAAGTAATTAAAGTTGACGAAAAGGGAAGAATTGACCTTAAGAGAATTGTTCCAAAAGAAGAAAAGGAAGCAAACGAAAAGGCTGTAAAACCTGCTAAAATAGAAAAAGAAGATAAAGAATAATCTTATATCTCAAAAATAAAATTCTTAATTAGACAAATTAAACAAAATAAAAAAGACTAGTCTTCGCTAGTCTTTTTTTTGTCATCAAATACTCCATCTTCAAGTTGTTTTCTTTTTAATTCTAAATATTGTTTTGTGTCAAAAACGGCATTGTTTTCTAGACGTAAAACTGGGATTTCAGTTTCAAGTTGTAAAATTTTATAATATTTGGGGTGGATTTCTTCAGAGCTTCTGCAAATTATTCCATTTTCATTTTCAAATTCAAATAAAAGAAAATACGATGTAGTTGTTTTGTTTCTCTTAACCTTTTTTTCTTCAAATACTTTGCTAATTTTGGCTGTTGATGGAGATCCCAGTTTATATATTTTGCTTATTTCCCAATTTCTTTTTAGTGTTTTTATACCCATGTTAACAGATAATGAATTTGTAAAAAACAGAGAGAAATAGAAAAGAATCGCATAAATATCATTTCCATTCTTGTAAGTAACTATAAATAATATCGACAAAGAGAGTGTCACAAGAGCGATTATTGATGATGACACAATTTGCCAGATTGCAAGCTTGATTGACTTTTTTGTTTTTAGTTCGTTTTCCATGATGTTTCCTTTTTGTTCGACAAAAATTTTATTGTATTGAAATTCGATTATTCTTCATCTTGCTTTTGGTGAGTGATTTCAAATGTGTTTTCATCAAAAACGGCAGTTGAATTGATTCTCAAAATAGGAATAGTTTTTTCATCTTTTAAGGCATCAAACATTTCTTTTGTAATTTCTTCTTTGCTGATACGTGAAATTTTTTTGTCATCTTTAAATTTGAAATAGACATTATATGTCAATTCTTTATAAGAATTTCTCAATTTACTTCTTGTTTTTGCCTGTTCAAAAACATTGAGGACCTCTGCAGTTTCCTGTGTGCCAGACTTATAAATTTTGTAAGTTTTTTGTCTTTCAATGAGAATTATAATGTTGAAGATTATACCAAATATTCCAGATAATAGAAGAAAAATCAAAACTGTAACTATTGAAGAAAATCTGATATTGATTTTTGCAGATTTGTAGTTGGTAATGATCCCAACAAAAAGGCCGATTGAAACTGCTATGGCTGCACATGACATAAAAATGCCCCATATTGCACTTTGAATATTTCTCTTACTTTTTTGTAGGTTGATATTTTTTTGAGTGTTCTTTTTCATATGTGGAAATTTTATCACAAAAAGATTTTTATTGCAACGAAATAAAAACTAATTTTTCTAATTTTGAGAAGTTGGAGAAAGTGCAAAATATTGCCAAAATTGTGTGAAATTCTGACCATCAAATTGCAGGGCATTTATGACATAACCAAGTGCATTGACTTCGGCGACTGCTGTTGCTTTTTGATATACTTGCAATAGCCAAATACCAAGTGAAGGGTTGAAAAATGGAAAAACTATATTTACACCTCCAATGTCAATTTCAGTATTTTTTACCATGCCGTTAGAATAAAAAATTTGATTTTTGAAATAATTATCCATTTTTGAAACATCTAAAAAATAGGTGTTTTCTTTTGCAAAAATTTGAGCACGATAATTGTTTAAAAATTGTCCAGAATATTGATTTTGAGAACCAAATGTTTCAAAATCGAATAGCGTAGTAGCATTTTTTGAACATATTTCAAAAACATAATAAAATCCATATCCTCCACTTCCACCAGAATCGGCATTGTAAAATATTTGGTTTAGCCCATTTCCGATAAAGTCAAGTGCTGTCAATTTTGGCGAATACCCATAATCAATTTTTGGTGCAAATGTATATAATAAATTTTGATTTTCATCATAAACTCTGATTTCTATGTTTTGATAAAATGGTGTATCAGAGAGTTTGTTTGCAAATAATTTGATTATATTTTTTGTTTCTGTTGAATAAAAATTTGATGTTATTGAATAAATTTCTTCTTTTTCTTTCATAATTTTTCTCCAATTTTTATTTATGAAAAAATTGGGAAAGTTGATTCATTTTTATGCAATTTATATGGTCTTATTGAGTTTTTTATATTTTATATAAATTTATTTTGAAAATGTTTGAATTATTTAATTTTTGTTTGTTAATTTTTCTTTGTTTTTGGTATAATTCTTTTATTAAAAGGTGTCACCAAATTTGAAAAAGTTATTTAGGTTTTTCGGTGCTTATAAAGAACAAATGATTTTTGCACCATTATTCAAATTTTTTGAAACAATAACAGATATTGTTATTCCTTTTTTGGTGGCAAACATGATTGATATTGGTGTAAAAAATCACGATTTGAGATATGTTTTGATTTGGGGAAGTGTTGTTATTGCATTCAATATTGTAGGAATTGTTAGTGCTGTTATTTGTGCAAAACTTTCTGCCAAAGCGTGTGCTGGGGTGAGTTATGAAATGCGTAAGGGATTGTATGCACACATAAACACTTTTTCACATGCCGAACTTGATAAATTTGGCACTGCAACTTTAAACAATCGTATAACACACGATGTATCAAGAATTAGTCAAGCGCTTGGAATGTTTTTGAGAACTGTTATGAGAACACCATTCTTGATTGTAGGTTCAATGGTTATGGCAATCATTATTGATGCGAAACTTTCACTTTCTTTCCTGGTCGTTGTGCCACTTATTTTGATTGTTGTTTTTGTGATTTTGAAAAAGACAGAACCTTTGTATGACGAGACTCAAAAAGACTTGGACAGAGTTTCAGAAATAACAAGAGAAAACTTGCAGGGTGCAAGAGTTGTTAGAGCATTTAACAAACAGGACTACGAAGAACAGAGATTTTCTGTTGCCACAAAAAAATTGAGAAAGTCAGCTGTTAAAGTTGTTTCAGTGTCTTCTCTTATGACTCCAATCACTGGGACGATTATCAATTTTGCTATCGTTGCAATTATGTGGTTTGGTGGGCTTCAAGTAAACATTGGAACTCTTACACAAGGACAAATTATTGCATTTGTAAACTATCTTTCTCAAATTTCTACTGCTTTAGTTTCTCTTGCAAATTTGATTATTGCTTTCATCAAAGCTTTCAATTGTGCTCACAGAATCAATGAAGTTTTTGACACAAAACCAAGTGTTGAAGAAATAAATCATGAACAAATTGAAATTGTTCCAAACAAAGAAGTCCCTAAAATCGAATTTAAAAATGTTTCATTTGCTTATTCCAATTCTGCAAAAGAAGCAGTAAAGAAATTGAGCTTTGTTGCATATCCTGGTCAAACGATTGGAATTATTGGTGGAACAGGCAGTGGAAAGAGCAGCATTATAAATTTGATACCAAGATTTTATGACCCAACAAAAGGGGAAATATTTATTGATGGAATAAATGTAAAAGAATATTCTTTTGCACAGTTGCGTGGCAAAATTGGAATAGTTCCACAAAAAGCGGTTTTGTTTAAAGGGACATTGAAAGAAAATTTGCGCTGGAGAAAACCAAACGCAACTATCGAAGAAATGCAAAAGGCTATCAAAATTTCCCAAAGTGAAGATTTTGTTAGAGAACTCCCTGGTGGGTATGATTTCAAGGTTCAGGCGGGAGGGAAAAACTTCTCTGGCGGGCAAAGACAGCGATTGACAATTGCCCGTGCACTTGTTGGTGAACCAGAAATTTTGATTATGGATGATAGTGCTTCCGCTTTGGACTTTGCGACTGATGCAAATTTGCGCAAGGCTATCAAAGAAGAAGTGAATTCAACCGTTATTTTGGTTTCACAAAGAGCAAATACTGTGCGTAATGCTGATTTGATTATTGTTCTTGACAATGGAAATATTGTTGGAATGGGGAAACATAAAGATTTGCTTGAAAATTGTGATGTTTACAGAGAAATTTATCAAACACAAACAAAATAGGAGTTAGAAAATTGACTGAACAAGAAAAGAAAGAATTAAAGGAGAAATTGCAAGAAGAAAAACAATATCGCAAGTTACAGAAGGCGATAGCTTCTTTGCCGCAACCATCTTTCAACAACCCCGAAAAGGTTCAGCCAGCAAAGCAAGTTAGTGTGCCTACAGTTATTACTGCGAGCATGAAGGGAAAAGGGGCTTCTGTTTCGCCAGATGTGAAGAGTACAAAAATTGTTGATATTCCTGACATTTTGGATACAAACACGACTCGAATCGAAAGAGTTGCAAAAATTAGAAGAAACAAAAAGCAGTCTGTTATTTTGAGAGCACTGTCTTACATGAAAAAAGAATGGTTTTTGCTTGTTTTGGCAATTTTTTTCTGCTTCGCAAATTCAATTTTTGAATGTTTGATACCACTTATCATTGGTGACGGCATAGATTTTATTGTTGGACCAAACGAAGTTAATTTTGCAATGGTGTCAAAATATATAATTTACCTTTCACTTTGTATTGTCGGATTTGCAGTGTTTAAGTGGCTGACCTCTAGGGTCGCAAATGGACTTTCTTATCGCGTTGAACAAAAACTGCATAATGAAATATTTAAAAAATTTAACAAAGTGCCTTTGAAATATATTGACAATTCCAGCCATGGTGACTTGCAAAGTCGTATGATTAACGATGTCGATTTGATTACCGATGGCTTTGTTATAGGACTTACAACTTTCTTTGACTGTTTGGCAACAATTATTTTTACTTTGATTTTCATGTTTAGAATCAATGTTACGATTTCTATAATCATTATTTGCATAACACCTGCATCTATTGTTGTGGCAACGGTTATTGCGAAATTGTCACACAATTTGTTTAGAAAACAAGCCAAAAATGTTGGTGATTTGTCAGGAACTTTGGTTGAAATGGTCGGAAATCAAAAGATTGTTAAAGGATTTATGTATGAAGACCGCTCAATTGAAAAATTTGACGATATCAACAAAAAATTGCGTGATGTAAGTGAAAAAGCGAACTACTATTCTTCACTTTCTGCCCCAATCACAAGATTTATCAATGGACTTTTGTATGCAATGGTGGCAATCTTGGGGTGTGTTTATGCAATTCGTGGAGGAATGTCAATCGGAAACATTTCTGTCTTTTTGTCATTCGCAAACAAATACACAAGGCCATTTAATGATATTGCTGATGTCTTTTCAGATTTGCAAGCGGCCTATGCGTCTGCTGTCAGAGTTTTCAATGTCTTGGATATGCAAAATGAAGTTAGTGACGAACATTTGCCAAACCTTAAAAAATGTTCTGGAAGTGTAACATTTAAGCATGTTGATTTTTCTTATACTCCAGAAAAAAAATTGATAAGAAATTTAAATTTGTCCATCAAAAAAGGACAAAAGGTCGCAATCGTTGGACCAACTGGTTGTGGAAAAAGCACCCTTATCAATTTGCTTATGCGTTTTTATGATGTTGATAAAGGGGAAATTGATGTCAGTGGACACCCAATAACAGAGATTACGAGAAAAAGTTTGCGTAAACAATATGGAATGGTTTTGCAAGAAACATGGCTTTTCTCTGCAAGCATAAGGGATAATATCGCATATGGAAAACAAAATGCAACTGACGCAGAGGTGCACAGGGCTGCAAGATTGGCTGGAGCAGATTATTTTATCCAAACGATGCCTGATGGATATAACACTATGATAAATGAAAATGGTGACAACTTATCTCAAGGGCAAAAGCAACTTATTTGTATTGCTCGTTTGATGTTGACAAAACCGCCTATGCTTATTTTGGATGAGGCGACAAGCAACATCGACACAAGAACTGAAATGGCAATTCAAGAAGCATTCAACAAGATGATGGAAGGAAAGACAAGTTTTGTTGTTGCACATAGATTGTCAACAATCACTTCATCTGATCTTATTTTGGTTATGAACAAGGGTAACATCATTGAACAAGGCACACACAAACAGTTGCTTGCTCAAAAAGGATTTTACTACAATCTTTATAACAGTCAATTTAGTAGGTATTGATTTTTAAATAAAAAAAGGAAAGCTTCATGAAAAATAAAGATATGAAAAAAGAGAATGATTTTCTTTCTAAAGAATATTTGGAAAAGTTGAATAAATATTGGAACGCAGCAAATTATCTTTCTGCAGCCCAACTTTATCTTTTGGATAATCCACTTTTGCGTGACCACAAGTTGTGTATGGCAGACATCAAGAAAAAGTTGGTGGGGCACTGGGGAACTGTTCCTGGACAAAATTTTGTGTATGCTCATTGCAATAGAATAATTAAAAAATATGATGCCGATATGCTTTTGCTCTCTGGACCTGGGCATGGCGGGAATTTTTTGGTCGCAAATAGTTATTTGGAAGGCACTTATAGTGAATTTTATCCAAACATCTCTCAAAGCAAAGAAGGAATGAAGAGACTTTGCAAACAATTCTCTTTCCCAGGTGGAATTGGGTCTCACTGTGTCCCTGAAACTCCTGGTTCTATCAATGAAGGTGGGGAGCTGGGATATGTTTTGGCTCATGCTTTTGGAGCTGTTTTTGATAATCCAAATCTGTTTGCTGTTGCAGTTGTTGGTGATGGGGAAGCAGAAACTGGACCGCTTGCAACATCTTGGCATGGCATAAATTTTCTTAATCCACGAAATGATGGTGCAGTGCTCCCTATTTTACATTTGAATGGTTACAAAATAAGCAATCCAACTATTCTCTCAAGAATGAGCAAAGCACAACTTAAAAGTTTGTTTGTTGGATATGGTTATAGCCCTATATTTGTTGAGGGTGAGGAAGCAATGGATATGCACCTTCAAATGGCAAAAGCAATGGATGAGTGCATTGAAAAAATCAAAGGAATTAAGTCAAATCCAAACAAAAAATATGCTTGGCCGATGATTATCTTGAGAACTCCAAAAGGGTGGACTGGTCCAAAATTTGTTGACGGAAAACAAATTGAGGGTTCGTTTAGAGCCCATCAAATTCCAATGGATATGTCCTCTCCAGAACATTTGAAGTTGCTTGAAGATTGGCTTAAAAGTTACAAACCAGATGAACTTTTTGACAAAAATTATCGTTTGAAGAAAGAAATTGCTGAAATTTTGCCAAAGAAAGACAAGAGATTGTCAGCAACTCCTTATGCAAATGGAGGCTTGATTCTTAAAGAATTAAAAACACCAAATATTGATGATTATGCTGTTAAATTTGATGGGCATGGAACTTATAGGACTCAAGACATGCTAGAACTAGGCGGGTATATTAGAGACTTGTTTGTTTTGAATAAAGACAATAAAAACTACAGAATTTTTAGTCCAGATGAAGCTATGAGCAATAGACTCTACAAGGCATTTGAAGTTGAAAATCGAGATTTTAATAGCAAAATATTGCCAACAGACGACAAACTTGCAAGTGATGGACGAATTGTTGACTCATTTTTGTCTGAGCATATGTGCGAAGGTCTTCTTGAGGGATATTTGCTTACTGGGCGTCATGGTATGTTTAACAGTTATGAGGCATTTATTCGTGTTGTTGACAGTATGGTCGCCCAACATGCAAAATGGCTTAAGGTTTGCAATGAAATTTCTTGGAGAAAACCAATTTCTTCATTAAATCTTATTTTAACAAGCAATGTTTGGCAGCAAGACCACAATGGTTTTACACATCAAGACCCAGGATTCTTGGACCATATTGTGAATAAAAAGGCCGATGTGGTAAGGATTTATCTTCCTGCTGATGCAAATTGCCTTATTTCTTGCTATGACCATTGTGCGAAGAGTAAAAACTATGTCAATACAATCATCGCTTCAAAGCATCCATCTTTCCAATGGCTCTCTATGGAAGAAGCAAAAAAGCATTGTGCAAATGGCGTTGGAGAATGGAAATGGGCTGGGATGAATAACACGAAAAACCCGGATTTGGTTGTTGTTGGATGTGGCGATACTCCAACACTTGAAACCCTCGCTATGATTTCAATTTTAAAGAAAGAATTGCCAAAACTGAATGTTAGATTTTTGAATGTTGTTGACCTTATGAAACTTGTATCAAACAAATCTCATCCTCATGGTTTAACTGATGCCGAATATGACAAACTATTTACAAAGGATAAGCCAGTTATTTTCAATTTCCATGGCTATGCCCAACTCGTTCACTTGTTGACATATAATAGACACAATCAAAACATGCATGTCTCAGGTTACAAAGAAGAGGGGACGATTACAACACCATTTGATATGAGAGTCAAAAATCATATTGATAGATATCATTTAGTTATAAAAGCATTAAAATATCTCAATGTGCCAAAGTCAAAGAAAGAAGAAATAATCCAAAGAATGGAAGAAAAGCTCGCCAATCATGACAAGTATATAAGAGAATATGGAATTGATATGCCAGAAATTTTGAATTGGAACTGGAATAACAATTAAGCTTTAACTTTACAATACCAAATATGTTGACATTATGCACTGATTATGCTAAACTCACTATGCAAAATCAAATTGTGCATAATGTCTGTTATGCTGGTGTGGCTCAGCGGTAGAGCACCACCTTGGTAAGGTGGGGGTCACGGGTCCGATTCCCGTCACCAGCTCCATTAAACAAAAGTCGCTAAAACGCCGATAAATAAAGGCTTTTAGCGATTTTTTTATTTCCATTTTTTAACAAAATTTTTTAGGTAAAAAAAACATTTGTTGTCAATTTTTGGTGCAATTGCTGTCAATTTTTGCTCCAAAAGAAGATTAAAAATCTTCTTGCGTGCCTAAAAAAAGACCGATAGTCAAAAAATCAACTATCGGTCTAATTCTTTCGTAAACTCTCTAAAATTGGTACATTTGCTGTCAATTGCTGTCAAAATTTTTTTAGGATATCTATCTTTTGGAATACTTTCATGAACTTTTAAATCTTCCTCCGCAACCATAATATCTGCAATGTCTTTACCTGTATAAAACTCTGAAAAAATCACTTGCCACTTTCCATTTATTGGCTTTTCACTCATCACAGCACCGAAATCCCCAACTTTTACTCCAGCTTTAGTATAAGTAGGTTTTTCTTTTATCAATTCAACTAAATCTAAATATTTTATTTTCATCTCCTTTTAATCTGCCAAAGGAGTATTATTTGTAATTTTTCCCTTTGGTCTAACCATCCAACCCGATGTAAATGTTATCATTCTGCCATTTTTATTACATTTCAAAATCTTTTTCTCGTTTGCGTTTTCTTTCTTTAGGCATTTCTTCTAATTTACTAAAAGGACTTGAATACATATGCTGTAAGCATGTATTATGTAATCTATTAAAAGGTTGTTGATAAAAAAATATATTTATTTTAGAGGTTGTTTGTATTTAATTCTGATAAAATATCCAAACTTTGTTGTGGTATTTTTCCTGTGGAGTCAGGTGAAATGTTTATTGTGTAGTTTATACCTAATTTGTTTAGTTTGTCTTTGACTTTTTTAATTTCTCGCAATGATTTGTAATTTGTATCAAATTTTGAATATCCCCAAGTGTTATTGAGAGAACAAGCGGATTCATACAAACTGTCTTTAGAATATTTTATTCCATTCAAATCATTGAAATTTTTGCTTGTTTTGTATGTAAGATTGTCTGGGATTTCGTTATCTCCAAGTGTAACATAGTCATAACAACCATTACCTAAACGGGAGTTTATCAAACAATCAGGGTGGAATGATTTGACTAAATCATATAATTGTTGGCTTTGTTGGGGGCTGATACTTTTTGGAGTGTCAAACCAAAACAAATCTATTTTTCCATAATTTTGGCAAAGTTCTTTGATTTGAAAAAGCACTTTTGAATTGAAATAATCACTATAATCTTTGTCACAATTTTTAAAATCCCAATCATTGCACCAACTTGTTCCGGCACAATCAATATTTTCGCAATTATATCCACCACCATTTTTCTCATGCCAATCTAAATCTTGTGAATAATATAGTCCAAATTTGACTTGATATTTTTTGCACATATCTGAAAGTTGTTTTACGATATCTTTCTTGTAAGGAGTATTGGATATATTGTAATCATCATATTTGGAATTGAACATACAAAATCCATCGTGGTGTTTTGCTGTAAAAATTATGTATTTAAAGCCATGCATTTTTGCGAATTTTACAATTTCTTCTGCATTGAAATATGTGGGATTGAAAATTTTTAACAATTTTTCATATTCACAAATTGGAATTCGAGCATATGATTGTATCCATTCACAATATGATTGCATTTTATAGTTTTTGTATTCACCACCAAGCAGTGAATACAAGCCAAAATGGATTATTAAACCATATTTTGCATCTCTAAACCAATGGTTGCTGTTTTTCATATTTACCTCTTTGTTGTGATATTGTAAACCGACCATATATTTATTTTTAGTGAATTAAAACACATTTGAAATTGTTTTATGTAAAAACATTTTGATAAATGAATGCAAATCAAGAAAAAATTTAAAAATGATGGAAATCGGTTAAAATTTTCATCATTTTTTGTTTTTAATTATAATGTTCTTTCATTGGATATCTTTTTTGTTACACGAGTGATGCATTTGTTGCAGTTTTCAATTCCTGCCATATCATCAAAAGATTTTGCAATCCCTAGAGCTTGTCTGTAGTCAGATAATGCAGAATTGAATTTGCATGCTGCTTCGTTTTGATATCCTCTTTGAAGTGCGTTTGTGTATAGTGTTCTTACTCCGTGATCTGTTATCATAAAAACTTCCTTCTTAATTTTTGTTTTATTTACATAATTAGAATATCATTTTATTTGTATAGTGTCAACTATATATTTGACAATTTTATATTAAATTTGTAAACTATAAATGTTAAATATTTTGATTGGGAGATGCAAAAAATGGTGCATGAAATGAAATTGAGACATATTTATTTTGAAAAAATTCGCACTGGGGAAAAGATTTATGAAATTAGGCTTAATGATGAAAAAAGAAGGCTGATTTCCGTTGGCGATTTTATTACTTTTAGAGATGAAAGCAATTTAGATGGGAAAATGCAAAAGCGTGTGAAAGATTTGTTATATTTTGACAGTTTTGCAAAGATGCTTGACGAGTTGCCTTTGAACAAAATTGGATTTCAATGTTTTGAAAAAGCGGAAGTTGAAAATGTATATCATCAATTTTATTCAATTGAAAACGAAAAGAAATTTGGTGTTGTTGCAATTATGCTTTGTGACTAAACAAATGTTGTGTTATAATCATTGTGAAAAAGTTAAGGTGGTGTAATTATGAGCAAACCAAAGATTATTACTGTTGTCGGAACAACAGCATCAAGCAAGTCTAGTCTTGGGATTGAGCTTGCGAAAATATTTAATGGAGAAGTTGTATCTGCAGATTCTAGACAGGTTTATAAAGGCATGGATTTGGGCACTGGAAAAGTGACTGAAGAAGAAATTCAGGGAGTTCCACACCATATGCTTGATATTATCAGTCCAAACGAACCATTTTCTGTTGCAGATTTTCAAAGAATGGTATATCCAATCATTGATGACATAATTGCTAGGGAAAAACTTCCAATTATTGTTGGTGGAACTGGACTTTATACTCGTGCGATTGTTGAAGGCTTTTCTTTGAGTGAGTGTAAACCTGATGAAAAATTGAGAGCAGAACTTGATAAAAAAACTTGCGAAGAGTTGGTAAAAATTTTACATGAACATGGAATTGAAGATATTAAAGACCCACAAAACAAAAGACGACTTGTAAGACAGATTGAAAAGATCGAGGGTGGAACAAAAGAACAGGCAGAAAGCAATCCTCGTTATGATGTTTTGCAACTTGGCATGACTTTTGATAGAGATGTACTTTATCAAAGAATTGGAGAAAGGCTTGACATAAGAATAAACGATGGAATGGTTGAAGAAATTAAAGGTTTGATGGATGCTGGGGCAACACCAGAATTTTTGGAAAGTTTGGGACTTGAGTATCGTTACACATACAGATATCTCACTGGGAAGTATAAAGATTTTCAAGAATATCATGATGACCTTTTCAAGCATATTAGACATTTTGCAAAAAGGCAAGTCACATGGTTTAAGAAAGAAAAGAACATTGTTTGGCTTGACACAAAAAAAGATTATTTGTCAGAAGCGACTAAATTGGTAGAAGATTTTTTGAAGGAAGATGACAAGGAGAATCAATAAATTTTGAAAAAAATAAACTGAAAATTTGAATTCAGTTTATTTTTTTATGATTTGTGTCTTAAATTTTTTCAATGAGCATCAAGTTTGAACCGCTTTTGCCAGCAACAAGTCCGCTTACAAGGACAATTTTGTCACCTTTTTCTACGAGACCTGTTTCAAGTGATTTTTGAAGAGAACTTTTGTTTATGTCTTGCATATTTTTGTATGTTTTATCCAAGATTGGATAAACACCATAGAGAAGACTCATTTTGTTGTAAACTTTTTCACTTGGGGTGCATGCAATGATTGGAACCTTTGGTTTAAATCTGCTGATATTTTCTGCTGTTATTCCAGATTTTGTGACAACGATTATTGCTTGAACATCTTCAGTTTCTGACAATGCGTAAACGGCATAGCCAAGACTTTTTGATGTGTTGTGAGTGATGATTTCTGCATTTGAACCATCTGTGTAGTTTTCGCTTTCAAGTGCAATGCGTTTCATAGTTTCTACAGTTTCAACTGGAAATTGTCCAGAAGCAGTTTCACCGGAGAGCATGATTGCTGTTGTTCCATCAAAAATTGCGTTTGCAACATCGGAAATTTCTGCTCTTGTTGGTCGAGCATTATTTATCATGCTTTCAAGCATTTGTGTGGCAGTGATGACGATTTTTCCATAATAATTGCATTTGCCTATAAATTCTTTTTGTAAGATTGGGATTTTTACAAAGTCAATTTCCACTCCAAGGTCTCCACGAGCAACCATGATGCCATCAGAGACTTTTAAGATTTTGTCATAATTTTTTACACCTTCATCACTTTCAATTTTTGATATGATTTTGACGTCTTTGAAATTGATTGATTTGAGATATTCTTTGACTTGCAAAACATCGTCAGCAGAGTTGACGAAAGAAATTGCGATGTAATCAGCATCCATTTCTTTTGCAAACAAAAGGTCGCTTTTGTCTTGCTCGCTTAAATATGGCATTTCCGTTTTTACACCAGGGATATTTATGCTCTTGTTATTTGAAAGTTCGCCACCATGAACGACTTCACATACAATGTCGGTTGTTGTGATTTTTTGGACACGCAACTCAATATTTCCGTCATTTAACAAAATTTTTGTGTCTTTTTTCAATATTTTTGGCAGATTTTTGTATGTTATGCTTACATGCTCATTTGTGCCGGTGACATCTTTTGTGGTGAGAGTAAATTTGTCTCCTTCTTTGAGCATGATTTTTCCATTTTCAAATTGCTTTACTCTGATTTCTGGACCTTTTGTGTCAATCATGATTGCGATAGGTTTGTTTTTGTTTTGGCGAGCTTGTTTGACGGCGTCAATCAAAAGTTTGTGCGATTCATGTGTGCCGTGACTCATGTTGAATCTTGCAACATTCATTCCGGCATCAATCATTTTTTCAAGCGTTTCGACACTGCTGCTTGCAGGTCCGATAGAACATACAATTTTTGTTTTGTTCATAAAAATCCTTCCTTTTTTCTTTATGCAATAATGATAACAATTTGCGTGTAAAAAAGCAAATTTTTCAAAATAAATTTCACGATTTTGTTTTTATTGTGCACTTTGCTCACTTTTTTTACAAAATTTTTGCTCTTTTAAATCAAAAAGAGTTGTATTCTTGTTTTAAATATGCTAAAATACACCTTGTAAAGGAGTGCGTATGTTTTCAATGCTATGTAGTCTTTGGGGCAAGTTCTCAATGTGGGTGACAAATGAATGGAATAACACAACTTATATCATTGTCATCTGTGCATTCAGCCTTTTTGGACTTTATGCTTTGCTTGCTTTTTTTAAGAAAAGTTTTGACAAGGGCAAAAGACCAAAGTGGGGTATGCTTATTTTGGCAATCTTGATGTTTGCACTCGTTGCGGTCGTTTCTGCGGCACGCTTTACCAAATAAAGTTTTAAAAGTTGAGGAGTTTTTTATTATGAGTATGTTATTGGACAGCACAGTTCCTATTTGGGTTTCAGATTCATTTCCTATCATCAGAATTGTTTTGTTTTGCTTGGTAGTGGCTTGTGCAATTATCTTGATTGTAACAACATTGTTCCAAAATGAAGATTCAAATGATGCAGATGTTATCACTGGACAACAAGAAAGTTATTATTCAAAAAACAAGGGCGGGTCAAAAGACGCTACTTTGAAATTGATTACAATCATCACTTCTATTATTGCTGTTGTTTGTGTAATCTTGTATTTCGTTAGTCTTTTGATATATGCCGATTAAGGTGGCTTAATGAGCAAAAAAAAAGAAATATTATCATTGATTGACAAAAATAGTTTGGTTTTCTCTCACATAGACAAGCTATTTTTGTTTTTGTCTTCTGCACTTGATACCGATGTGGAACAAGTGAAGAAGATTTTTTATTCTCTCGTTGAAAGCGGAGACATTTTTGAAATTAGAAAAAACAAATTTATAACAATCCCTTCTCATGGATATGTGAAAGGTGAATTTTTTGGCACAACAAAGGGGTTTGGATTTGTTAAAGTTGACGGCTTTAAAGATGACATATTTGTTCCTGCAAACAAAACAATGGGAGCACTTGATGGTGAGTTTGTTATCGTCAAAATTATGTCTCAATCAGGTGATGGTGTTGATGGAGAAGTTGTCAGCATTTACAAAGAACTCGAAAATATTGTCGGTGCGATAAATATTGTTGGCGGGAACTATTTTCTCGACCCTGACAACAATAAGATACCTTTTGATATGCCTATTGTAAAAACTGGCTTGAAATTGCAAAAGAACATGAAAGTTATGGCAAAAATTGTTAGAACAGACAAAGGTAAAATCAAGTGCATAGTAAATGAAATTTTGGGATTTGAAGATAATGTAAAGGCTCTTGAACTTTCAATCATTAGAGAACACAATCTTTTTGAAAATTTTCCTGGACAAGTTGTTGATGCAGAGAAGAGTTTGCCAAAGACTGTTTCTGCAAAACAAAAGAAAGGCAGACTTGATTTGACAGGTGAAACGATTTTTACTATTGATGGTGCTGATGCCAAAGACCTTGATGATGCTGTCAATATCAAAAAATTTGATAACTTCTACGAAGTTGGTGTGCATATTGCCGATGTTGGTGAATATGTCAAACAAGGGAATGTTTTTGATGAGGAAGCATACAAGCGAGGAACAAGTGTTTATTTTCCTACTTCAGTTTTGCCAATGCTTCCAAAATCTTTGTCAAACGGGATTTGTTCACTTAATGAAGGCGTTGAAAGATTGACTTTGTCTTGTATAATGAAAGTTGATTTTTCTGGAAAAGTGATTGATTATAACATCTGTGAATCGTTTATCAAAAGCACTGCAAGACTTACTTACAAAGAAGTGCATGAGGCTTTGACAGGTGGTGAGCTTAACGAAAAGACTAAACGACTTCAAAAAGACTTTTTCTTGATGAGAGAACTTTGCGACATTTTGGAAGAGAACACACAAAAACGTGGGGCTCTTGATTTGGAAATTCCAGAAGTTCAATTTATTTTTGATGAAAACGGCATGGCTGTTGACATCGCTAGAAGAGAAAGAAACGAATCTCATAGACTTATTGAAGATTTTATGGTTTTGGCAAATGAAACAGTTGCTCGCCATTTCAACAAATTGGGTGTGCCTTTTGTTTATCGTGTGCATGAAGCACCAACAAAAGACAAGGTTTTGAGTGTGTGTGATTTCTTGAAAGGCATAGGAGTGAAATTTCCTGCGGTGCCTGATGAAATTAAACCTGCTTATTTTCAAGAGATTTTGGATAATGTTGAAAGCTTGAACACAAAAGATGTCGTAAACAAAGTTGTGTTGCGTTCAATGCAAAAAGCAAAATATGCAAACAAAGATTTGGGGCATTTTGGTTTGGCTTTGGTGGATTATTGTCACTTTACTTCACCAATTAGAAGATATCCCGACTTGACAATTCACAGAATTATCAAAGAGTGGTTGCACAAGAAAGGAAAGATTGATGCCACAAGAAGAGACGAACTTGACGAGTTTACTTTTGAGGCTGCAGAACAAGCATCTGCTTGTGAAAGAAATGCGGATTATGCAGAAAGAGATGTTGATGATTTGTGGAAAGCATACTTGATGAAAGACAAAGTTGGACAAGTCTTTGATGCAACAATTTCTTCTGTTACAAACTTTGGTTTGTTTGTCGCTTTGGACAACACTGTTGAAGGTTTGATAAAGGTTGAAGATTTGCCAGATGATGTTTATATCTTCCTTGAAAGACAACTCAAACTCAAAGGCAACAGTCACTTGTTCTCTTTGGGCGATAAGGTTAAAGTGACGCTTACGAGTGTCAATTTGCAGGCAAGAAACATAGACTTTAAAATTGCTGAATAATTTGAAAAAGCACAAAAAAGCATAAAAATTTCAACTTTTTTTTGAAAAAAATGCCAAAAAATGTGCTTTTTTTAAAAAAGGGTATTGAAATATAATAATTTAAGTGATATAATAGGAGAAGAAATGAAGGTTATTTCAAACAACAAAAAAGCGTTTTTTAATTACTTCGTTTCAGACTTGGTTGAGGCTGGAATTGTTCTTGAAGGGTGTGAAGTTAAGTCTGTTAGAGCGGGCGGTGCAAGTTTGACTGACAGTTTTGTCGTTGTTAAAAATGGCGAAATGTTCCTTAAAAATGCATACATCAAACCTTATGAAAAGACAACTTCTTTCAAACCAGACGAAAGACGAACTCGAAAATTGCTTCTAAACAAAAGCGAAATTCAAAAGTTTGAGCGTATGGTTAAGGAAAAAGGATTTTCAATCGTTGCCACAAAGATTTATTTCAATCAAACTGGCAAAGTTAAAGTGGAAATCGGTCTTGCAAAGGGCAAAAAACTCTACGACAAAAGGCAGACTCTTAAAGAGAAATCTATCAAGCGCGATGTTGAAAGAGCGTTTGAATAAGGGGACGATTTTGGTTTCGACGGGGATTTAAACAAAATATACAAAGCATGTGGTGGTCGCCCATACACCTTAAACATGAGCAAGCGAAATAAACGCAAACAATAATAACAATGTTGTTGCTATGGCTGCGTAGTTAGTCATCTCAATAACGACTTGATTGAAATTTTCAATCTGCTCTCCTTTGACTTTGCCAGTTGAAGACCAGAGTATCATCTTAGGCAAAAATTTTGTGACAAGTTGTCCTTGTAGTCGCAAAAAATTTTAAGGAATTGTTTTCAAAACCTGTTTATGGGTGACTTGAAAATGAAATTTAAACACAAACTAAACATGTAGAAAAATATTTTGTTTTGTTTCCGGACGAGGGTTCAATTCCCTCCGTCTCCACCAAAAAATTGAGTCTGATTTTGTTTGAACTGATTTTCAAATCAAAATTTGAGGTTAACTCAAAAATTAAAAAGGAAGGTATATTGCTATGTTTAATTCTCTTTTGAATGCTCCTGGAAAAATTAGTATAGATTCTTTGATTTTGAACATTGTTATCATTTTGGGCGTAGTTGTGGCTGCTTCACTTATTGTTTACTTTTTGTGGGAATCTGTTGCTAGTTTTACAAAGAAAGAAAAGAAGAAAGACGAAGAATTGCATTTTGATGATGTAAAACAAAATGCTGTTGACAACAATGTTATGGTCTCTGATTTCAAACTTGATGACGAACCTGTTAAGACACAAACTGCTGAAAACGAAGAAACAGATGAAAATGTTGTTTTGATTGACCAAACAAAGATTGAAGATGTCAATCTAGAAAAAGCTGAAGAAGAAAAACAAGAAATCGAAAAAGAAAATGCTGATGAAGATGATGAAAATGCCAAGAGAAGAGCTTATCTTGAAGCAAGAAGACAAGAACTCATCAAAAGAATGCAAGCTGAAATGGACGACAATTCTGCAGACGCTGAAACTGAAGAACAACCAGAAACAGTTGAAAACGAAGGAAACCATGAAGTTGAAACTGAAAATGTTGAAGCACAAGGAAGTGCAGAAACTGTTGAGGAAGAACCAGTTGTTTTAACAAATGGCGAAGAAGTTGAAGAAGCTCCTGTTGTTGAAGAAAACAATGATGAAGCTTTGGAAGAAGAAAGAAAATCTTTGATTGCTGAAAAAGAAAAATATGAAGCAATGGTAAGAGAACTTGAAGCTGCAAAGAAAGCTTTGGCAGAACAAGCCGAACAAAAAGAAGAACCAACAGTTGTTGAAAAGATTGTTGAAGTTCCTGTTCAAACAAATGCAGCAGCATTGACTTTGGATGAACTTAAAGAAAGACTTGCAAATGCAGAAGAAAGACTTAAAGCAACAGAAAAAGAATTTAAACAATGCAAGAAAGAATATATCCCACTTCGTAGAGTTTGGGATGCTCATGATAAAGATGAGAAGAAATTGAGAAGAAAAGAAGCACTTGTTGCTAAACAAAAAGTTTTGCTTTATGGCGTAAACAACTATGCAGAAATTGATCAAGAAAAAGCCACAAAATTGGCAGAAGATCTTGACCTCTTGGACGGACTTAAACTTTCTGTTCAACACTGTGAAGAAGTTATGAAGAAAAACGAAGAAAGATATCCACTTCTTGAAAAGATGTATAATGTTTTGAAAGTAAGAAATGACGAACTTAAAAAAGATATTGCAGTTTATAGAGAAGAAATTGAAAGACTTGAATCAGAACAAACAAATTCTGAATCTTCTGAACAAGAATAATAAACATATAAAAACCACTCATTTGCGGGTGGTTTTTTTGTTTGTTTTTTTGAATATATGTTTAAATATTTTTTTGCAAAATATTTAAAATTAAAGATAAACTAACATAAGCATCAATTTGTTGATAAAATTGTTTTGTTATTGTTTTAGTTGATTTTGTCGAAAAAAAAGAGATATATTACATATATGTTATTTGATTTGCCACATATCTTATATATGGTTATTTCTAGCATCGTTACTACCGGGTTGATGATTCTATGCTTTTTTGTTGTAAAAAATCAAAAATACAAAGATATCATTCTAAAAATATCAGCAGTTTTGACAATTGCATTGCATTTTTCAAGTTTGTATGTGAATTTCTTTAAAAACGGGCAGACGAATGTTGAAGAACCTATGCTTTTTCCTATATATCCATGCAATGTTGCGATGTGGTTTTTGGCAATTTGTGCGTTTTATAAAAACAAACAATCAAAAGTTTTTGGATATATTGCAGAATTCACTTTTTACTTAGGCATAGTTGGAGGCATAGTTGGTATTGCATTTAATGAAATCTATGCCAATGCACCAAACCTTGCATTATGGTCAACATTGAAAGGACTGCTATCTCATTCTACAATGATTTTTGGTTGTGTTTATCTGCTTGTCGGCAAATACATCAAAATCAGAGTGAAAAACACATTAAGCGTTACTTGCGGTTTGCTATTCTTGTTGATTGATGGCGGTGTTATTATTGGGCTTTATAAAATTTTTAAACTGGATCCGCCAAACTGCATGTATTTGTTAGAAAATCCATTTCCGAAAATACCATGGTTTAATACTTATCTAATTGGTATGATTGGAATACTAATAACATTTTTGACAACTGTGATTGTCGAGCAAATTGCTTTGCCAAAAGAAGAGCGATGGTACAGCAAGATAAAAGAATTTATAAATAGGAGGAAACAAATAAATGAATGAATTTTTTAAAAAGATTTTTGGAACATCTACAGGTTCGGTTGAAATTACACTTTTTTCTATATGGCATATTTTGTGGATAGTGTTGATATTGGGGCTTTCGTTCGGAGCGTATTTCTTATTTAGAAAAAAATCTGAAAAAACAAAAGTCACAGTGTTAAACATTTTGGCTTATTTGACAATTGGTATATATATTTTGGATTTCTTCATTATGCCATTTTCACAAGGGAAAATTGATATTGACAAATTGCCATTCCATATCTGCACATTGACAGGAATTTTTATTCCATTTGCTCAATTCAACAAAAAATTTAAGCCAATAAAAAACGCGATCGTTTGTTTCGCGATTGTTGCTTCGTTGATGTATATAACATATCCTGGGTCAGCATTGGGTGGGGTGACTCCTTGGTGCTATAAGGTTGTTCAAACTTTTGTCTACCATGGACTTATGTTTGCTTGGGGATTTTTGAGTATAAGTTTAAATCAAGCAGAATTTAATTTCAAAGAAATTTGGAAGGAAGCTGTTGGTATTGTTATTATGATTGTTTGGGCTTTCTTTGGAAATTATGCTTATTTGGGTATTCCAGATGGACATCATTATGATTGGTTCTTCATAACTGGTTCAACATTTCCATTTGTTCCAGAATGGTTGATGCCTTTTGCTGTTTTCTTTGCAGTTTATGGAATGTGTGCACTTATTTATTTGATAAATTTTGTAGTGAGAAAAATTGTATCAAATAGACAAAACAAAAAACTTGCTGTGCAAACTAAAGCGTTGGAAACAAGTGAAAAAACAGGTGAAGCAGAAAGCACAGCAAATGCAAAAGACGCAGGCAAAGAATAGTTTTGCAAAAAGTGGTTTAGATTGAAAAAACAAAAAACGAAAAAAGTCGAGAAACTTGAAATTCTCGGCTTTTATTTTCGCTTCTTGTATTTTTTGTTTTGCTTTTGTAAGTTTTGACTTTTATTAAAATCCCAAATCGTATGCAGGCTTTTTTGGTGAATGATAATTGAATTTGTTGAGCAATGTTTCTTGAGTTTTTCTTTCAAGGATAACAAAATTTTCAAGACTTGGAAATCTTTCGCTTTTGTCATAAAGTTTAAAGAAATTGTGAACAGTTCTCGATTCTGATTGCAATCCATCAAAGTCGCCATTGAGTTGTCTGCGATTTACAAATTTTACTTGCTCTATTTTCTTTTCTGGTTTTCTATCTCTAAAATCTTTGGTGATGTGTTTATCTCTTGAAATAAGTGTAATATTGAGAATTGAAGATTGTGCAACATGATAGGCGTCCATAGTTGGTGTTTTTTCTTTGTCCAAAAAGTAACCTTTCTTTGCATATTCTTTTACGAGTTTTTCAACCTTTTTATTGAATGTGTGGGAATATTCTTCGCTAATTTTCAATTCTAATGTGCGGTTTTCAATAAAATTCTTTATGCTTGCATGAAGTTGACCAGATTCATCAGAAAGTTCTCTTTTTACGCTTGGGAGTAAGCATAAAACAATTCTTCCATTTTTTCTTCTATTGCCATTTTCGTCAAAAACACAGTTGTCAAGAAGTCTTCTAAGTTTTGAGAAATATGCGGCATCTTTATACTTTATTGAATGTCCTCCGACCATGTGCATCATGTCAATCAAAATGCATGAGTCAACAGCAACATATGTAATTTCTCCATTTTTGCGTTTGTCTTCATTTCTGAAAATTGGGGTGTTGCCACTATGCATTGGCGTGTGTCTTCCATAGCGCTCTTTCTTTTTGCTTTTCAAAAATGCGTTTGTTCTGCGTGATGATGATTTCCCCATTTTTACTCTCCTTCGTCAGTATTTAATTTTGTTGCATACAATTTTGCAAGCAGGTTTCTTTTTATTTCAAGCAACTGTTCGTAAAAATAAAGGTCGATGTTTTTATTGTTCATAACAACATCTAAATCTCTTATTGAATTTTTGTAAAAATCCTGTTGTTCTTCAAGACTGAAATTTGAAATGTCAGTCTGTGTGAGTTTTTCAAACTCCTTTATTAAATCTCCCATATCCTTCTCCTATGTCAATAATAACTCAATTTGCTGTCAATTGCAATAGTGTTTTGTAAAATTCTTGTGATTTTTTTAATTTTCTTTTTGATTTTGTTATGCTGTTTGTTATAATCATAATGTAAATAATTTTTTGTATAATCTTTTGAGGAAATAATGAAAAACAAAAGCAAAATTTTTGATATTAGTGCCATTTCTATCATCGCGTGCGACTGCTTGCAGGCGGTGATTTGTATCTTTATTGATTTGTTTTTTGTCTCAAAAATTTTAAACACGGGAGATATCTCTTCATCTGTTCAAGTGTCACAAAATATTTTGAAAATTGGTCTTTTTTATGTGATTTATTATCTCGTTTTGACTTCGTCTTATTCTGTCACTGGTTTTGCACTCAAAAAAATAAAAAAAAGCATTTTTGTGTCTATTGGTTCTGTGATTTTGACTGGTGTTGTTTTTCTTGTTTACATCATGAGCAAATACAACATCTTGTATGACTTTGTGCCACTTATTGCTGTTTTTTATGGAGTTGGATTTGGATTGTTTTCAGCAGGTTACAATGGCTTGACCGCAGAGACAATAAGTAGTAAACATCAGGTGAGATTTTTCGCTGTTAAGAGGATTATGTTTCAAATAACTTACATCGTTTTTCCTATCTCACTTGGTTATGTTGTTGATATGGATTTTACGGTAGCAGCACTCATTATGCTTGCAGTATGTGGGGCGTTGATTATCTTTTCTTGTTTGATTAAACCAAAGAAAAAATTTAAACTCTCTTTCAATTTGCGAGAATTTGGAAAGTATATGAAAGAAAATAAAGAGACGACAAAACCGCTCTGGTTTGTTTATATCAGCAATTTCTTTAGAGGTGCGTCTTACGACAGTTTTACGACATTGATAACAATTTTGGTGATGAGAACTTTCGATTCAAATGCATCTTTGGGCACTTTTCAATCTATCTTTACCGCTTGCTCACTTTTGACAATGGTTGTATATTTGAGACATTATCGAAAGAAAAGGGCAAAAGGTTTCATTATTCCAACTATCATTTTGGTTGCTGCTGCAGTTATTGCAATTTTGTGCGCAACAAACAAGACTACAATCATAATTTTCTATGGCATTTATGCAATTTTGAATGTTATTTTGATGTCAATCTCTGATTCTAGAAGAGGCGGGGTGGTTAGAGTTTTGTCCTTACATTCTCACATCTTGGAGAGCAACGCATTTGCGGAGTTCTTTTTGGGAGCAGGAAGAATTACATCATCACTTTTCATTCTTCTTGCAGGACTTTTTGACAGTATGATACAAGATGGCAGCACTTTGTTTTTGAAAATTGCCCTTGGATTTGTTTGTGCAATGTATGTCATGTATGGTGTCAGTCTTATGTGGGTGGAGAAGTCTCTTATCAAGCAAGATGAAGAATTTAAGAAAGTTCATGTTCAAGAACAAATTGAAAAGACAGAAGATTGATTTCTGTCTTTTTTGTTTTGTCCTTTACTTTTTTGATTGTGATGTGCTATTATTATATATAGATGTTTTTAGGAGAATTTTATGATAGTTGACGTGCAAAAAGAAAAGTTATCACAACTTAAAGAAGAATACAAATTTATCAAGGAGTGTCTTTGACCCGGATAGTTTGACAAAGCGTTTGGACGAACTTAAAGAAGAACAACTCTCTGACGGTTTTTTCAATGATGCAAGAAAAGTGTCAAAGGTGGGCAGAGAGGTTAAACTTTGTGAATATAAATTGGAAGAAATAAAAAAACTTGGCTCGCAAATTGAAAATTGTGAAGTAAGTATAGAACTCTTGGAAGAACTTGAAGACCAAGGGATTTATGATGAACTTAACAGCACTTTGGAAATTTTGGAAAAAGAAATTGAAAGTGCAAAATTGGAAACATTGCTCTCTGGAAAATATGACAACTATAATGCGATTTTGACATTGCACGCGGGTGCAGGTGGAACAGAAGCACAAGATTGGACAGATATGCTTTACAGGATGTATTGCATGTATGCAGAAAAAAATGGATTCAAAATCAAGGTTTTGGATGTTTTGGATGGTGATGAAGCTGGTTTGAAATCAATTTCATTTTTGGTTTCTGGTGAATATGCTTATGGATATTTGAAAGCAGAAAAAGGAGTTCACAGACTTGTGAGAATTTCTCCATTTGATGCCAATTCAAGAAGACATACGAGTTTTGCTTCTTTGGAAGTTATGCCAGAAATTGAAGATGCACCAGACATTGTTATTCGTCCAGAAGATTTGAAAGTTGACACTTTTAGAAGCTCTGGTGCTGGTGGACAACATGTCAATAAAACTGAATCTGCTATCAGAATTACACATATTCCTTCTGGAATTATTGTGGCTTGTCAAACAGAGCGTTCACAAATTCAAAACAGAGAAACAGCAATGAAAATGTTGTATTCAAAATTGGTCGAAAAACAAGAATTGGAAGAACTCGAAAAATTGGCTTCAATTCGTGGTGATGTAAAGAAAATTGAGTGGGGCAGTCAAATTCGTTCTTATGTTTTTTGCCCTTACACAATGGTGAAAGACCACAGAACAAACTTTGAGACAAGTGATGTTCAGGCGGTTATGAATGGGGATATTCAAGATTTTATCAATGAATATCTTAAAAGGACAAGTGTGAAAAACTGATGAGTTATTTGGAAATAGCACGAGAAAAATTTGAAAAATTGAAGACAAAAAAGAATGTTTTGATTTTGTCTATTGAGTCTTCATGTGACGAGACTTCTATCGCTTTAGTAAAAAATGGGAGAGAGGTGTTGGCAAATATTGTTTCAACTCAAATTGAAATTCACAAACTTTTCGGGGGAGTTGTGCCAGAAGTTGCTTCAAGAAACCATATAAAAAACATTCCTATGGTTTTGAAAGAAGCGCTGAAACCAAGCGGAAAGACTTTGCAAGATGTTGATGCTGTGGCTGTAACATATGGCGCTGGACTTGTTGGAGCACTTTTGGTTGGAGTAAACTTTGCAAAAACTTTGGCTTATGCATTGAATGTCCCTTTGATTGCTGTCAGTCATGTTCATGGGCACATCGGTGCAAATTATATTTCTCACCTTGACCTTGTTCCACCTTTTATGTGCTTGATGGTAAGTGGTGGACATACTGCTTTGGTCGAAGTGAAAGATTATTGTGATTTTAATATGATTGGCTCAACTGTGGACGATTCTGTTGGAGAATGCTTTGACAAAGTCGCAAGAGTGCTTGGATTAAGTTATCCTGGTGGACCAAACATTGACAGACTTGCCAAGCAAGGCCAAAATGTTGTGAAATTCAATTATAAAACGCCACTTAAAGACACTTTCAATTTCTCTTTTAGTGGGCTTAAAACTGCTGTGGTAAATTATGTCCACAACAAAGAACAAAAGAATGAAGAATATTCAAAAGCAGATGTCGCTTGTTCGTTTCAAGAACTCGTTACTGACGAACTTTGCGACAAAACCATAAAATCATGCCAGAAACTCGGCAAAAATAAATTGGTTATTGCTGGTGGTGTGGGTGCAAACAGCAGATTACGTGAAAAATTGAAAGCAGAATGTGAAAAAAATGGCATTCAAATTTTCATGCCAGACCTTAAATATTGCACTGACAATGGGGCAATGATTGGTTCAATTGCATATTATTATATCTTGGCTGACAAAGGTTTTGCTGATTTGACTCTTACCGCAAAACCAACTGTAAGCATCTAATAAACAAAAGGAAAAACATTGAAGAAATTTTTTGAAAACATAAAATGGTATGAATGGGCTATGATGGCAGTTTTTGCTGTGACTTTGATCGCAGTGAGTGTTGTTGAACACTCTTCTGCTGTTGTAATTTGCAATTCATTGATTGGAATTGTCGCTGTTTTCTTTGTTTCAAAAGGTTTGATTATTGGGCAAATTTTGGGCATTGTTCAAGGGATTGTTTATTGCATTTTGTCTGCACAAAACAGATATTTTGGTGAAGTGATTGTGTGTGCATGTGTGACGATTCCACTTTACTTGATTGCAATTTTCACTTGGATAAAAAATAGACAGGATGCAAATGTTGTGAAAGTAAACAAAAGAAATTTTGGATTGCTTGAATGGGCGATAACTCTTGTCGTTATGGCAGTTGTTGGAGTTGGCGTTTACTTCTTGCTTAAAGCATTTAACACTGCGAATTTGATTTTAAGCACATTTTCAGTTGTGTTTACAATGACGGCAGGATATCTTTTGGTAAGACGATGTGAGTATAGTTTTGTTTTCTATATGATTTCAAATATGATTTGCATTGGGCTTTGGACAGGTTTGATAGTCTCAATAGGCGACATGTCACTTTTGCCAACAGTTTTGTGTTATTGCATCTTTTTGATTTTAAACATTTTTGGAATTGTAAACTGGGCAAAATTGAAAAGGACACAAAAGCCTGCCAAGGATGAGAAAAATGAGATTGAAGAAAAAGAAAATTATGGCGATGATGAAAAGGTAATTGAAATAGAAAAAGATAGCGAAAATCCGCTTGAAGAAAATTTGAAATCAAAACCCAAAACGAAAAATAAAAATTTAAGAAAAAAAATAGATGAAAAAACGAAAGATTTGAAGGAGTAGAAAAATTATGGAACTTTTGGCACCAGCAGGAAATTTTGAGAAGTTTTTAACCGCAATGCATTTTGGAGCAGATGCAGTATATCTCGCAGGTGGCCGTTATGGACTTCGTGCATTTGCAGGGAACTTTTCAAATGAAGAGATTGTTAAGACCGTTGAAATTGCACACAGCAAGGGCAAAAAGGTTTATATTACGCTCAATATTATTGCAAAAGACAAGGATTTTGAAGGTTTGAAGGACTATTTGAAATTTTTGGAAGATGCAAAAGTTGACGCTGTAATTGTGGCTGATATTGGAATGCTTCAATTTGTTAGAGTGCATGCTCCAATGCTTGATGTTCATGTGAGCACACAGGCAAACATTATCAATTCTTATTCTGCAAATTTGATGGCTGACCTTGGAGCAAAAAGATTGATTTTGGCAAGAGAACTTTCATTGGAAGAAATCAAACAAATCAGAAAAAATGTTCCTGCAAAAGTTGAAATTGAAGTCTTTGTGCATGGTGCTATGTGTATGGCTTATTCTGGAAGATGCTTGCTTTCAAACTACCTTACTGGAAGAGATTCAAATCATGGTGAATGTGTTCAGGCTTGCAGATGGAAATATATGGTTAGAGAAGTTAGTCGTGAAGACGAAATGGAAGTTCAAGAAGATGAAAAAGGCTCTTATATTTTTAACTCAAAAGATTTGAATATGCTTCCATATCTTGGGCTTTTGAAAGATGCTGGTGTAGATAGCGTGAAAATTGAAGGAAGAATGAAGTCTTCTTATTATGTTGCGACTGTCGTAAATGCTTATCGTATGGCTTTGGATATGCTTCCTAAAAAGCCAGATGAAAAACTTTGCAAAGAACTCTTTAAAGCAAGTCATAGAAGATATACAACAGGTTTTTATTTCAATGATGAAGAAAAACAATACACTGAAGATTCTATGCCAGTGCAAGAAAGTGAGTTTGTGGCTGTTGTGTCAAAAGATGCATCAAATGGAGAAGTTGAACTTGAAATGAGAAACAAATTTTCAGTTGGTGACGAACTTGAAATTTTGAGTCCAGATAAAAACACATTCAACAAAAAATTGAAAATAGAAAAAATAACAAATCATCTTGGACAATCTCTTGATTCTGCAAAAGTTGTGCAAGAAAAGGTTGTTGTTCCTTGCAAATTTGCATTGAAAGAAGGAGATATTTTAAGACGCTAATCGCGATTTTTGAGATATTTAAAAATTTTTAAGTATATGTTTGACAGCACAAAAAATGTGTGTTAAAATTGTTTTGATTGATAAGGAGAGTTATGGCAAGACTTAACATCGACAATATTGAGAATGTTGAAGGAAAATACCATTTGATGTTTGTTGAAGGTAAAAATGGTGTTGAGAGTGCAAAAAACAATGTTAGATATGCACTTTTTTCTCTTTTGCTTTTTGCTGCACTTCTTTTGCTTTTCATCATTTTGTCTGGTTTCAATTTGTATTATGTCGGTTTTGGCGGGGTATTTTTGATATTCTTTATTGTCGACATAATTGTTCTGCTCAAAGACAAAAAGAAAAATACAAAACAATGCATCTATGCTGTGCAAAATTCAAAAACGACTGATATTGTTGCAAAACAAGTTGATAGACGAAAAGCTGGAAAGGTTATGGTTGACTCAATGTCAAGCACGATTGACAAATATGATGCCAAAGAAAAATTTCCTGGATTCATGCAAAAAATTAAGAGAAAATATAGACACAACCACATTGTTGGGATAATTACTGAATTTGAAAGAGAAAATAAAAAGGAAGAGAAATAACTCTTCTTTTTCTTTTTTGTAAAAAATGCTTTTTTTGTTTGTCAAAACAGCCGAATTGCTTGTTTTTTCTTGCGTTTTTTGGTATTATATAGCATGTTTAGGAGCGTAATATGATTACTGATGTTGAGATTAAAGAAAAATGGTTTAAATTTTTTCAAGACCATGGTTTTAAAAGGGTAGAAGGATATTCTATAATTCCTGAAAATGACCCTACTATATTGTTTACTACAGCCGGGATGCATCCGCTTGTTCCTTATCTTTTGGGAGCAAAACACCCTGCTGGAAACAAAATTTGTGATATTCAAAGATGTTTAAGAACAAATGATATTGATTCAGTCGGTGATGCTGGTCACTTGACTTCTTTTGAAATGCTTGGGAACTGGTTTTTGGGAAGTTGTCCAAAAGAAGAAATGATAAAACTTTCTTATGAATTTTTGACAAGTCCAAAATATTTGGGTATTCCAAAAGAAAGATTGGCAACAACAGTTTTTGCAGGAGATGAAACTGCTCCTCGTGACGAACTTGCTTACAACACTTGGGAAAAGTGCGGAATTGAAAATGTTTTCTATCAAGGTCGTGATGACAACTGGTGGGCACTCGGTGGTGGAGTTGGACCTTGTGGACCAGATAGTGAAATGTTTTATGATTCTGGGAAACCAAAGTGCAGTGAAAATTGTTCTCCAGCTTGTGATTGTGGGAAATATCTTGAAATTTGGAACGATGTTTTCATGCAATACAAAGTTGAAAATGCTGGTGAAAAAGCAAAACTTCTTGACAGACCAAACATTGATACAGGAATGGGGCTTGAAAGAACAGTTGTTGTTTTGAATGGCTTGAAGAGTGTTTATGATGCAGGTATTTTCAAAACAGTTATTGATTTTATTGGAACCAAAGCAAAAGTTGGTTATGAAGACAGCGAACTTGCAACTCGTTCTTACAGAATTATCACAGACCACTTGCGTTCTTCAATGTTTATTTTGGGAGATGCAAATGGTGTGCTTCCTTCAAATGTTGGACAAGGATACATTTTGCGTAGATTTATCCGTAGAGCCGTAAATTGTGCAAGAAATATCGGTTTTGATACTGCTTACTTCAATGATATTATTGACCTTTATGTTGACAAGCATGGGGAAGACTACAGCGACATCAAAGCAAACAGAGAGAAGATTAAAGAAGAACTTTCAAAAGAAGTTGAAAAGTTTTCAAAGGCTCTTGAAGAAGGGCATAAAGAATTTGACAAGGTCTTGAACGGAATTGAAAAGCACAAACAATTTGCTGCTCAAAAAGGTGAAACTGTTGAAAATATTATTTCTGGAAAGGCAGTTTTTAGATTGTATGACACTTTTGGTTTTCCATTTGAACTTACAAGAGAGCTTGCCAAAGAAAGAGGCTATGATGTAGATGAAGAAGGGTATAAAAAAGCTTTTGAAGAGCATCAAGAGAAGAGCAGAACTGCGTCTGCAGGAGTGTTTAAAGGTGGACTTGCCGACAGTTCTTATGAAAGTGCAAAGTTGCACACTGCAACGCATTTGATTATGGCTGGACTTAGAAAAATGTTTGGGCCACAAGTTATGCAAAAAGGCTCAAATATCACTCCAGAAAGACTTAGAATTGACTTTAATCTTGACCACAAAATGACGTCAGAAGAATTGGCTGGAATTGAAAAGTTTGTTAATGACGCAATCGCTCAAAAAGTGCCTGTTGTTTGTGAAGAAATGAGCGTTAGTCAAGCAAAAGAAAGTGGCGCTGTTGGTGTGTTTGAAAGTAAATATGGCGAGATTGTTAAGGTTTATTCTATCGGCGACATTTCAAAAGAAATTTGTGGTGGACCACATGCAAAAAACACAGAAGATTTGCACCATCTCAAGATTGTTAAAGAAGAGAGTTCTTCAAGCGGTGTAAGAAGAATTAAGGCTGTGCTTGACTAATCTTTATGTGCCGAATTTCTTTTAAAATTCAAAATTGACAAATTGCTGTATATGTGTTAAAATAACTATATATAGAAAAAGGAGGTTGTTATGCCACAAGGACAAATTAGAAAAGGGTTTTTCTTCTATTTTGGTTTGTTAGTTTTGCTCTTGATTGCGGTTTTCATGGTTTGTTTGGTTGTTTTGATGTTCAATCCTGGGAAAACTGTGCTTTGGATGCAATACTTTACCGGTGAGGATAATATTTATGTGGACAAAACCACTGATGAGAACAAAACCGCCATTGATTGGGCGAATGTTTCAAAACTTGAAATAAATTGTACATATGCAAATGTGACAGTTGAGAAAAACCACAGGAAAGGTTATAACAAAGATTCTCTTTACATCAAAAATTTTGCAAAGGGGTTTGTTGCTGCTTCTGATGCAGTGGCATTCAGTTATAATGTTTATTATGAAGGAACAACTTTGAAAGTTGATGTTACAGAACCAAATGGTTTTCTTTATCTTTCAAAAGATATTCAAATCATTTTGCATTTCAAACAAGATAGTCCTGCAAACTTCAGCAATATGGATTTGACGGTGAACACAACGGATGGACAAGTTGACCTTGGAAACAATCTTCAAAGTGGCGAAGCTGTAAAACTTAAAAGTGTGAAGGTTTCTACACAAACTGGAAACATCTATGTAAGCAACAATTTGGATACAGAAAGTTTGCAAAGTCTCGACCTTGAGACTGTTGAAGGCGAAATCTCTGCTTTGAAAACTATTTCATATTCTGGAAAATCCGGAAAAGGGTTGAAAGTTAATTGTGATGCGACTTTGTCAACAAACAAAGGAAACATCACAATGGATGTTGTAGATTGTGGTAGCCACAATTTGGTAATTTCTTGCAAAAAGGGAAATGTTTCTATTGGATATATTGCAGCAACAAATGTTGAAGTTGCTTGTGTTCAAGGAAATTACAAATTTGGTGATGTTTATGCAAACTTGGATTACACAAACTCAGAAGACTCAATGATTGCTCCAAACATTGTTGCTGATTTGGTTAATGGAGACTTGACAATCACTGCAAAAAATGGATTTAGAGGAGTTGCTGAACCAAATATCAATGTTAAGAAAGTCAATGGAAAAATCGGAATTCATGCTGATAAAGGCGAATTGAAGATTAGCGAAGCGAATGGAACTATTGAAGTAAACAGCGAAGGAAGTTTGGTTATCAACATCAAAATTGGAGAAAATAATGCTTCTACAAAGGGAATCATAAACAAAAGTGGCAGCACAACAATTGGGTATATTGGCTCTGTTATGGGAACAAACTCTATTTTCAGCGACAAAGGAAAGGTTACTATCAATGTGACTAATGTTGCAAGTTTTACCGCTGATGCCTTTGTTAATGATGAAGAAGGGACAACTAGAGTTGAAGATAAAAAGATTTCTGTAAATTATGGCTTGGCAGAAGGTGAGACAAAAAATCCATTGAATGTTAGAGGAACTTCTGCTTCTTCAGGTTCAATCAATATCAAAACAAATGGTTCTATAAGTTATAATCTTGTTTTGAAAGAAACTTTGATTTCTGGTTCTGAAGCTGCTTAATTGGATTCTTATTGAAATTTTAAAATTTAAAGAAAACTGGTATATTCAGTTTTCTTTTTTTTGACCTTTCAATTCTTTGCCTTTTCTTCTTTTTTTTGTTATAATTTTTGTATGAAAATTATTCATTGTGCAGATTTGCATTTAGACAGCAAAAATTTTAGTAAACTTACTCCACAAAAGAGAGAGTTGAAGCGTCATCAAATGTTGCAAAACTTTGTTGATATGGTTGATTTCGCCGAAAAGAACAAGGTCACTGCAATTTTGCTTTGTGGTGATATTTTTGACGAACCAAAAGTATTGAAAAAGACTTTAAAAGTTGTGCAAGATACAATTTTGGCACACAAAGATATTACTTTCTTTTATATTTGGGGCAATCATGATGAAAGAGTGGAGATTTTTGATAAAAAACCTTCAAATTTTGTTGTATTTAAAGATAAGTTTTCAAAAGTTGATATGGGCGATGTTTGCATTGGCGGAATGAGTTTTAAAAGACAAATTGACCCTAAATTTTATGAAAGTATTGAGTTTCAAAAGTCTGATTTCAACATTTTGATGTTACATTGTCCAGTGACAAAAGATGTTTATTGTGAGCCTGTGGTTCTCAAAAATTTGGCATCAAAAGACATTGATTATGTGGCACTTGGGCATATCCATTTGAAAGATGAAGGAAAAATTGACAAGCGTGGTATTTGGGCTTACAGCGGGTGCTTGGAGTCATGCAGTTTTAGTTATATTGGACAGAATTATGGTTTTGTTTTGCTCGATATCAAAGATGGAAAACTTACAAGGACTTTTGTGCCGTTTGCAAAATATTTTTATAGAAATGTCGAAATTGATGTTTCAAAGCTCACAAATTTTGGTGATATATTCAAAATTGTTGGAGAGAAAACTTCACAATTTGGCAAAAACGATTTTGTAAGAGTTGTTTTTGTCGGAGATAGACAAGAAGAAAATGAAATCAATGTAAATGTTGTTGCTGAAAAATTTTCTAACGACTTTTTCTATTTGGAAGTTTTGGATCAAACTCGATTGATTTTTGATTTGGAGAAAATTGCAAATGAAAAATTGTCTCTTAAAGCAGAATTTTTAAATCAAGTTTTGACAGATAAAACATTGGGTGAGGAAGAAAAACAACAGATTTGCAATGTTGGAATTGAAGCTTTGAAAGGGGAGGATATTTCGCTATGAAATTGATCTCTTGTCATATTGACGCGTTTGGAAAGTTAAAAAATGTTGATTTCGATTTCAATGATGAAATGAATGTTTTTTATGAAAAAAATGGTTTTGGGAAAACTACATTGGCGCATTTTATTAAGGCAATGTTTTATTCATTGCCAGCCTCATCAAAGAAAGCAAATTTCAAGACAGACCGTGATTTATATCGACCTTTTGACTTTGATGGTAAATTTGGTGGAAATTTGAAATTTTCTTGCAAGAAAGGGACTTTTATTGTTTTTAGACAATTTGGAAATACTCCAACTCTTGATAAATTTTATCTGTTTGATGCAAAGACAAATTTGATTTCAAACACATTCTCAAGCAATCTTGGTGACGAACTTTTTGGTGTTGGAAGAGATACTTTTGAGAGTTCGACATTTTTTGGACAACAAAATCTTGTTAGTGGAATAAATGACGATATGCGAGCAAGTCTCTCAACTGGCGTTTTGAGTGGTGACGACATTGACAATTTTGAAAAAGCGCAGTCACTTATTCAAAAGAAGGCAAAGGATATCAGAGCTCAGGTTAGAGAACTTAAAGTTGAAGATGCTAAAAACGAACTTGAAAGAGCAAAGGCAAAAGAAGAAGTTTTGAAAATTAAACTTGACAAAGTCGAAAGAGAAATAAAAGATTTGAGTGCAACTCAAAGAGATGTTGAAAGACAAAACAAAACTGTCAATGAAGATGCTGTTGTAGCTGAAATAAACAAAAGTATTGCTATTCAATCTGTTTTGGAGACAGATTATGCACGCTTGGAAGAGAAGAAAAATCAAAAAAGCGAAATGCTTAATGGCGTAAAAATTAATTCAGACGATTATTCATTGCTAAAAAATTTGTCTTCAATCTCAAAGGCTACATTTGCCGGTATGGCGAATTATGTGTTCATTATTTTGGCTATTTTGGGAGCAATTGGACTTGTTGTTGGAGGACTTGCGAAGATAAACATTTTGTTGTATATAGGTGGCAGTGTTACACTTTTGTCATTGTTTGGGGTGATTGTTTGCTCTATTATTTCAAAGCACAATGCTGACGATGTAAAGCGTTATCATGATATTTTAAAAGATAAAAACATCTCAAAAAATAGCATTGAACAAGAAGTTTTGAATTTTGAAAAAGTCGAGAATGATGTTTCATTTATTGACGGCGAGATTGAGAGATTGCAAGCAGGCATAGAAAAGAACACATTTGATTTGCAAAATTTAAGAAAGAGATTTGAGCTTTCTTATGGATGCAAAATTGAAGATTATTATTTAAAAAAACATGACGACAAAGCGACAATCTCAAACATTGACAAAAAATTGATAGAACTCAACAACGACAAAAAACATTTTCTTCTTGAAATTGAAAATGTGCAAGAAATGGTATTTAATTTGACAGATATTGTGTCTTCAAAAGAAGAAAAATTTGTAGAATATCAACGTAAACTTGATATATTGACAAAGACAGCAAAAATTCTGGAGATGTCTAGAGATTCAATTTCAAATCGATTTATTGACCCCGTTTCAAACCGATTTAACAAATATTACAAGCAATTTGTTAGAGATGGCGAAGATGTAATTATTGACTCGAATTTGGGAATGAGATTTGGCAGTCATTTCAGCGAAGTAGACTATTTGAGTGCCGGATTGTTTGATTTGGTTTATATTTGCAAGCGTTTTGCCTTGGCTGATTTGCTGTTTAAGAAAGAAAAACCTGCCTTTATTTTGGACGATCCTTTTGCAAATTTTGATGATGAAAAATTGGAAATTGCAAGAAAAATCCTTAATGAAATGAAAGACGAATATCAAATTATTTTGTTTACTTGTCAAAAAGCGAGAACATAAAGATTTTGAGGAGAAAAAATTATGAAAAACAAGATTTGTCAAAGTTGTGGAATGCCAATCATTGACGAAAGTCAATATGGAACAAACAATGATGGCAGTATCAACAAAGATTTTTGCAAATATTGCTATGCCGATGGAGAGTTTATTGATAAAGTTGGAATGGAAGAATATATTGATATGTGTTCACAATTTGGGGCACAGGCTGGAATGACAAATGAAGAAATGAAAAACTATTGTCAAAAGCTGTTCCCGACTTTAAAAAGATGGAAGTTTTAGATTTGCAATAGGAGATAATTATGAAGTTTGAAGAATGTAGGATTTTCGTTTGTGTGCCTGCTGTTGGGAAGACATATTTAACAGAAAATGATAATAGATTTGTTGATATGGATGAGATGAAGGCGAGATATAAATATGCACAAGAAAATTATCCAACAAAAGAAATTGAGTGGCTTAAAGGCAATCGAGGTAAAGCGGTCAGAGGAAATTCTGTTGACTATATAAAAAATCAAACTGAAAAACTTTTGAAAGAAACGGACAAAATTTTGCTGTTTGCTCCAAATCCAGATATTGTGGATATGATTTGCAAACTTGGAGTGCAATATTGTTTGGTTTTTCACTCAAAAGACTGCATTGATGAGATTGAACAGAGAATGAGAAATCGAGGAAATCAAGAAAACTTTATTCGTTCAATGATTGACCCGATTGACGAGTTTTATGAAGCTAGTATAAATGATACAAGACCGGCATTCAAAATCGAACTTCAAAAGGGAGAATATTTGTCTGATGTGTTTAAAAATATGGACCAATATTCAAAGTTGAATCAAAAAAACAAAAAAAATAAGTAATATTTCCATTACTTATTTTTATTTGGAGCGGAAGACGAGATTCGAACTCGCGACATTTGCCTTGGCAAGGCAACGCTCTACCACTGAGCCACTCCCGCATATTTGTCTATGATTTGCACTTAAACGCTCTTATAATATACCAAAAAGAAAACAAAAAAGCAAGCATTTTTCATTATTTTTTGGAAATAATGTAAAATTTCCTTAAAATCAATTGCTTTTGTATTGTTGCCAACTTTTTAAAAGAATCATATAATATATCCTGAAACAAAAGTGTGAAAAATAGTTTGACAAATGCTTGTTTATATGTTATATTTAATATGCTTTAAGCGTAAACAATGTTTGGTACCATCGCCAAGTGGTAAGGCAAAGGTCTGCAACACCTTTATTCCCCAGTTCAAATCTGGGTGGTACCTCCAAATTTTCAATTTTAAAGGCTTTTAAGCCTTTTTTTATTGACTTTCAATGAGTGTTTTGGTAAAATAAAAAACGTAAAAAATATGCTGGTGTGGCGGAATGGTAGACGCACAGGACTTAAAATCCTGAGTTCGAAAGGACGTGTGGGTTCGACTCCCACCACCAGCACCAATTGCACTGGATTTGAAATCTGATAACTTTTCAGACGAAAAGTTTGGCGAGCCCATTAGGATAAATAAAGATCCTAGCGGGTTATTTTTTTAAAATGTATACAAATTATGGATCTTATGATATAATTTTACTTAAGCGAACGAAACGATTGTTTTTTGATGTATTTTCGTTTGTTTATTATGGGGGTTTGGGTGAAAAAACTAGTTGTGAATACTGTGTTGAGACAACCAGCGAAGAATGGAATTTTGCCAGTGTGGGATGAAAATAGTAAAGTTTTGATGCTTGGGTCAATTACTGCAACTGATGGAATAAGAAAAGGTTTTTATTATGCAAGTGAAAGGAATCAATTGTGGCAACTTTTGGATTGTGTTCTTGAGACTGATTGTTTTATAGGGCTGAAAAGACAGTTGAAACAAAATTATGATAATTATGTTTGCAGAAAAATTGATGAGAGTGTATTTGAAGAAAATAGAGCAAAGACAAGGCAAATGTTTGCTTATGAATTGAAAAAGAGAAAAATTGCCATTTGTGATATTTTTCTTGAATGCTATTTCAACAACAATAGTTCGCTTGACAATGATATAATTTTAAACAATCCGCAATATCCGGCAGTGTCAAATGCAGAGACTATACGGAATATCATACAAAATTCAAAAATTAGATATGTTGTTGTAAACAGCAGGTTTGTTCAAAAGCAATTTGAAAAGATGAAAATTTGTGGAAACTTTGAAGTTGTGTATGTCGTCAGTCCTTCACCACGTAAGGGTAGTATTGAGAGCAAATTGGCAAGTTGGCGAATGGTTTTTGATAAGGTTATGGACAGAAATGCTATATAAATTCTAAAAGTTAAAAAAAGACGAATCAAAAATGATTTGCCTTTTATTTTTGCTCATTTTTTTGTGGTTTGTGTCTTTGAAGTTTTGAAATAACAAATTCATAAAACCAACAGATTGCTCCACCAGTGAAAATGCTTATTGTGTTGAAAACTACATCAGATAATTGAACTGAACGCGGAATTGGCAAGATGTATTGTGAAAGTTCTATTGTTGTGCCACACAAGATACCTATTGGGAACAACAGCAACAATTTTTGCCAAGCCTTAAGTTTTGGTATGTAGTGAAATGCAAAAATACCTATTGGAAAGAGCATGACAAGATTTATGACTAAGTCGAATGTTGAAATGTTTGAAAAATCCCATTTTATTGTTTTGTCGCACCATTGCCCAGAAAAATCGAACGTGATTTGTGTATATGATTTGGTTATGTCAATTTTGCTCCATACTCCTATCAAAAGTATGGCAACAAAGAAAACAAGACATGTGATTGACAATGCGTTTTTGAGTTTTTTGTTTTTTATTAGCAAAATCAAAAATGGAACAACCACATAACTTATTATGCCTAATATAATGATTAAGATTGTGTTTATTTTCATCTATTTTATGTCGCTTTATTTTAATTATATGTTTTAGTGCCAATCTATTTGTGTTTTGCCATGAGCTACAAGAAAATCATTTGTTTTTGAAAAGTGCTTACAACCAAAAAATCCTCTATAGGCAGACAATGGGCTTGGGTGAGGTGCTTTGAGCACAAGGTGTTGTTTTGCAATTTCTGGTTCAAAACTTTGTGCATTTGAGCCCCACAAAATAAACACCATTGGGTCTTCTCTTTTTGACAGAAGTTTGATGATTTCATTTGTGAATGTTTCCCAGCCTTTGCCTCTGTGGGAATTTGCTTGACCGCGTCTTACTGTAAGTGATGTGTTTAAAAGCAAAACACCTTGTTTTGCCCAACGAGTGAGATTTCCTGTTTGCTCACATTTTATGTTTAAGTCGCTTTCAATCTCTTTATAAATGTTTACGAGTGAAGGTGGAATTTCTATGCCGTCTTGAACTGAAAAAGCAAGACCATGTGCTTGATTTGGCTCATGATAAGGGTCTTGTCCAATTATTACGACCTTAACATCTTCATATTTTACGGCGTTTAGAGCATTGAAAATGTTTTCCATGGCTGGATAAACTGTGTGTGAACTATATTCGTCCGCCAAAAATGATTGAAGTTGTTTGAAATATGGTTTTTCAAACTCGTTCTTTAATAAATTTGCCCAATTTTTTGTTATTCGTATCATATGTTTATTATAGCATATGTTTTGGCATTTTGAAAATAAAATTAAACAAAAAAGAGAGGTATATTTACCTCTCTTTTATCAAAAAGTTAATGTAAAATTATTTGCTGTTTTTAGCGTCAGCCAACAATTTTGCAAAGTGTGCTTTCTTTCTGTCAGCACTGTTTTGATGAATAACATTTTCTCTTGCAGCGCTATCAAGTTTTCCAGCGAGAACCTTGTACAATTCTTCGGCTTTTGCAGTGTCAACAGCAAGTTCGTTTTTGAACTTTTTTGTATATGTTTTGATTTCAGATTTAACAGAGTTGTTTTCAACTCTTCTTTCTCTTTCAATTAATACTCTCTTTTTTGCTGATTTGATGTTTGCCATGTCTTTCTCCTTAAAAATTATCGTAAGTATTATAACATACAAATTTGCAAAAATCAACTTATTTTTTGATATTTTTTGGTTATATTTTTATTATGATAGATTTGATAGATGAGACTGGACAAGACTTGTCTTGTTATGGTTATAAAACTCAAAAACTTTCAAAATATGGTGCGACTTGCAGTAGGCTGGTTGTTGATAGCAATGAAAAGTCCCAAAGTCTAGGTTTTGACAAGGGGCATTATTTTATTTTGAATGCTCCACTTCTTTCGCTTATGTTGGAAGAACATGAAGAAATGTTGAAGGGTGAGATTTTGGCGAGGCTTCAATTTTTGTTTAAAGAGAACAAGATAAAGAAAAAAGACAAAATTTTGTTGGTTGGTATCGGGAATCCAGAGATAGTGGCGGATTGTTTTGGGGTATGGACGGTGGGAAAGGTGGAAATTTTTCCATATAAAAAGAACAACCGACTTTTTAAGCTTGTGCCAAATACTTTTTCAAACACTGGATTTAATGCTTATGACATAATAAGATTGGTTGTTGAGGCATTTGATATCTCAGCAGTGGTGCTTTTTGACTCTCTGGCAACAACAAACATTAAAAGGCTGGGGTGTTCAATTCAATTTAATGATGCTGGCCTGACACCGGGCAGTGCAATGAACAATTTCGGCAAAGCGATTAACAAAGACACGTTGAATGTTCCATGTATTGCTGTTGGAGTGCCTATGATGATTTCAAGTAATGATTTGGGCTGTGAAATAAAAAATGAAATTGTTTTTACGGAAAAAGATGTAAAAGAAAAAGTGAAATTTTTATCGAAAATTGTGGCACAGATAATTGATAAGTTGGTTTAGACCAGTGAAATTTTGATTGTTGTTTGCATATATAAAAACATGAAAAATGTGCTCTTGATTGACAGTGGAAGTGGGGGATTGAACATTCTGAAAGAATGCGTGAAAGTTGTCCCTTATTGCAATTTTTTGTTTTTTTGTGACAACAAAAATTTGCCTTATGGCAACAAAACGAAAGACAAGCTTGAAAAAATAACTATTGAAAACTTGAAAATGATTTATGACTTTTTTAAGTTTGACATTGTTATTTTGGCTTGCAACACGCTTACTTGCACTTGCATTGAAAAGTGCAGACAGACATTTCCAGATAAAATTTTTGTAGGGACAGTTCCTGCAATAAAACCTGCTCTTAATGAATTTGAAGAGAAAGACATTTTTGTTTTAGCTACAAAGGCGACAATAGAACATAATGTTTTGCTTGGAAAAACTAAATGCGTAAAAAGACGTTCAATGCCAACTCTTGCAGAAGATATTGATAAAAATCTAGACAATTTGGGCATTTTGAAAGAAAAGTTGAAGACAGAACTTGCTTGTGAGAAGTGTAAAGCTTTAGTTTTGGGATGCACGCATTATATTGCTTTGAAAAATATCTTTCTGGAAATCTTTGGAGAGGATATAAAGATTTTTGATAGTGCGAATGGAGTTGCAAGAAGGCTTAAAAGTTTTGTGGAGACTTATGAAGAAGAAAATGGATTCCAAGTGCAAATTATGGTAAGTGGAGATGAAAATTTTGTGCCAAAATTGTGGTGGTATTTTAATTCATAATACAGCAACATAATAAAAACCGCCCAAATCTAGGACGGTTTTATTTTAGGTTTTGTATTCAAATATGGTTTGTTTTTAAGAATATTTTAACCTTCAAACAAATGTGAGTTTAAGAATATTGGCTCGCAAGTAACATTGATGCCAAGTTTTTTAAGCGTTTGTTCTTCGGCTGGAGCAAGAATATAAGTGCAATGGGCATCGCAGTTCTTAAGTTTTGGAAGTTGTTCCATTGCTTTTCGTGCTTTTTCATTTTTGACAGAACAAATTGACAATGCAACCAACACATCATCCAAATTGAGAACGCTGTTGTGTGATTTCAAAATTTTTGTGCGGTATTCAACGATAGGCAACAATACATCGTCTGTGATTATATCAAAATCATCTCCCAAGTATGCCAAGGTGCGAAGTGCATTCAAAACAACGGCGGCACTTGCGGAAACAATCTTTTTTGTTTTCCCTGTAACAATTCTGCCATCAGGAAGTTCGAGTGCTACGCATGGATATCCGCTTGCTTTTGATGTTTCTTTTGATGTGGCAATTACTGGCAAGAGTTCTTCTTTTGCACCAGCTTCTGAAACGAGAGATTTGTTTCTTTCCAAAGTTTCAAATGTACATTGCCCACGCTTGTAATCGCATTCTGCTCTGAAATATCTTCTCAAAATTTCTTTTTTTGCTGAAATTTGTGCGAGATTGTCATCTGTTATGGCTGAAGCAATCATGTTGACACCCATGTCTGTTGGTGATTGATAAATTTCTTTCTTTGTTATGCGAGTGAGAATGTTTTGCAAGATTGGGAAAACTGCAATATCGCGATTGTAGTTTACTGCCAATTTCCCATATGCATTGAAGTGGAATGGGTCAATTTGGTTTACATCATAAAGGTCTGCAGTGGCTGCTTCATACGCGATGTTTACTGGGTGTTTCAAAGGAAGATTCCAAACAGGGAAAGTTTCAAATTTTGCATAGCCAGCTTTCACGCCTCTTTTGTATTCGTGATAAAGTTGAGACAAGCAGGTTGCGAGTTTTCCGCTTGATGGGCCTGGTGCTGTGACAATAACAAGTGGGCGAGTTGTCTCTACAAATGGGTTTGCACCATAACCTTCGTCAGAAACGATTGTTTCGACTTCGTTTGGATAACCCTTTGTATAGTTATGGAAGAAGACTCTTTCGCCACGTTGTTCAAGCTTTTTGGCAAATTTTGTGGCACTAGGTTGTCCTTTGTAGAGTGTGATGATAAATGCTGATATGTAAAGTCCAAGTTCTCTCATGTTGTCAACAAGACGCAAAACTTCATTGTCATAACTCAATCCAAGGTCGGCACGAATCTTGTTTTTTTCAATGTCATTTGAGCTGATGCAGAATATGATTTCTGCTTTATCTTTCATCTTTTGCAAAAGTTTGATTTTGATGTTTGGGTCAAAACCTGGAAGAACTCTTGCTGCATGAAGGTCATCAAATATTTTTCCACCAAATTCAAGGTAAAGTTTGTTGTGAAATTTTTTAATTCTTTTGTTTATGTTTTCGCTTTGCAATTTCAAATATAATTCATTGTCAAAGCATACTTTTGGTTGTGTGCTTGTTTTTGCAGATTTGTTTTTTGTCTGCTTGTTTTCTTGTTTGGTTTCCTTTTTCATTTTTTTCTCCTATACAACTATCATTATAAATTATTTTCTTTTTATTTCATAATAATTTTGATAAATTTAAATTTTTTCTTTGTGATTGTGGGCAAAGATGTTATAATTAAACTATGAAAAAGGTATTGATATTAACCGTTACGGCAGGAAACGGACATAATTCTGCTGCAAACGCTATGAAAAACAAATTGCAAGAGACTGGCGAGGTTGAGGTAAAAATTGTTGATATAATCAAAGAATATACGCCAGCACTTAACTCTTGGACTGTGGACAAGGGATATAATATTGCAGTGGGGTATTTGAGACCTCTTTATGATTTGTTTTATGATATGTATTTGAAATATGATGTCAAAAAGGCAAGTGTATGTCCACCACAAGCATCAGTAAAAGACTTGAATGGAAAACTTTTGAAACTTATTTATGATTTCAAACCAGATGTAATTTATGCTACATCATATTATTGCGGTATGGCATTGGCAAATTTGAGAAGAGTTTACAAAATTCCAAGTGTAAATATTGCATGTATGCTTGATTATGTTGTTTCGCCTTTTTGGGAAGCTTCTATTGGTGGAATTGAGTATTTGACGCTTGCACATGAAGACTTCCGCAAAGAACTCATCGAAAAGGGATTTAAGAGTGAAAATTTGGTGTGTACTGGCATTCCTGTTGGAGAAAAATTTGCAAAATACATAAGCAAAACTGAAGCTAGAGAAAAACTTGGACTTGACAAAGATTTGTTTACTGTTTTTGTGTTTTATGGTGGTGGGCATTGGCATGGTGGATATGGCGTGCTTAAAGCGTTGTTGAAAAGGATTAAAGAGAAAATCCAAATTGTTATTGTCAACGGTCATGATGAAGAAACAAAAGCAAAGATTGACAAAGAAATGAGCAAGTATCCTTCAAACTTCATTGTTAAAAACATTGGTTTTTCAAAGGAAGTTGATTTGATAATGAGTGCAAGTGATGTCATGATTGGGAAAGGTGGAGGACTTTCTACTACTGAAAGTATAAACAAAACATTGCCTTTGATTGCCACAACAAAATTGCCTGGACAAGAGTATTATAATATCAAATACTTGGAGAAAAAAGGCTCTGCTTTGACATTTAAGAATTATAACGAACTTGCAAAGCATGTGGAAAAACTCTATCACAATCCAGAAATTTTGAGTGAAATGAGTGCTGTGCTTGCAAAGATGAAAACCAATGGCGTTGAGGCGATTGCTAAACTTATTTTAGAGCAGCCTAATGCTGATTATGATGGTGTTGATATGAATGTCGATTTTGACAAGGCAAACAAAGTTGTAAACAAACAAAGAAAAGTTTATGCAAAAGAAATGAAAAAGAAAAAATAAGTGAATTGATTTAGATTAGAAAATGTGACTTTTTGTGGTCGCATTTTTTTATTGAAATTGAGCAATATAAAAATGTGAACTTAAATTTTTTATATTTTTTGATACCAATGTTTGTTATTATAATTTTGATTTTCCCTATTGTTGTAGAGATGAGATTGTCTTATAATCCAATTTTCAACAAGGGGGTTGTGTCTCTTTTTGTGTTGAAAAAGAGAATTTTTTATTTCCTTTTTTCTTTTCATGGAAATTATATTGAGCTCGAAAATGAAGCGGAAACTAAAAGACAAAAGATTGAATTTGAAAGTGAAAAGTTTGCTGTTATGGAAGAATTTGGAAAACAAATGAAAGATAAAATAAGATTGAAAAAAGGATATGTTTATTACAATATAGGGACGGGTGATGCGTTTCAAACGGCAATGGTTTGTGGACTTTTTAACTTTGTTATTACACAATTTTTTGTGTATTTGAAAAGTAAAAAACCAACTGCATCTTTGTGTGTTTATGATACTGCTTCTTACAACTGCCAACAATGTGAGGTGGCAGTTTTGGTGCAAATTTCGCTTTCTTTTTTTGATGCTGTATATTCTTATATATATTCGGTTATCATATCTAAAAAGAAATAAAACACAAAGCATATACACAATATATGGTGTAATACGCAACATAACACACTATAAACATGGTGTTATGCAACAAGGGGTTAGTTATGAAAGAGTTCTCAAATTCAACAACGATTTCTGATTTGATTGCAAGTGCAATGGACAAAATTAAAACCATTGTTGATTCAAGCACGATTGTTGGAGACAGCATCTATTCGCCAGACGGAACAGTGATAATTCCTATTTCAAAGGTCAGTGTTGGATTTGTCGTTGGTGGTGGAGAATATGCTGATTTATCTGCAAGAAGAGTGGCAAATCACTTTCCTATGAGTGGTGGCTCGTCTGGTGGAATGAGTGTTTCTCCAGTTGGATTTTTGATTTTGCATCAAAATGGAAATGTTGATTTTGTCAATGTCGAAAACAAATCTTTATATCAAACAATTTTGAATATGGTCAACTCGCTTATGGAAAAAATTGACAAAAGTCAAAAGGAGAAAAATGATGGTTCAAAACAAATTTAAAAAAATTGAAATTTCTGTTTTGTGTATCTTTTTTAGTCTAGTTTTTGTTTTTATTGGTATTATGACTTGTCAAAAGATTTTTGCAAGTGCAGAGATGTTTTCTTCTGCAAAGGGTGCGGTTGTTATTGAAACTTCGACAAAACGAAAACTTTTTGCTTTAAATGAACACAAAAAGATGCCTATGGCAAGCACAACAAAAATTATGACAGCGATTACTGCCATCGAAAATTGTCAGAATTTAGATGAAAAATTTGAGATTTCGCCAAAAGCTGTTGGGGTGCCCGGAACTTCGTTGTATCTGCGAAAAGGTGATGTTTATTCAACTCGTGATTTGCTTTATGGGCTTATGCTTATTTCTGGAAATGATTGCTCGGTTGCTATTGCTGAACATGTGGCTGGCTCTACAAGTGAGTTTGTTACAAAAATGAATGAACTTGCAAAGAAAATTGGTGCAAAAAATTCGCACTTTGCAAACACACATGGTCTTGACGCTGATGGGCATTATACAACTGCTTATGATTTGGCTGTGATTGCGTCATATGCTCTTGAAAATGACACTTTTAGAGAGATTGTGGGGACGAAAAACATTAAGATTGTCAATGGTAATAACGAATGTCGTTATTTGAAAAACAAAAACAAACTTCTCTCAACTTTGGAGGGGTGTATTGGTGTGAAAACGGGATATACTGATGATGCTGGCAGATGTTTAGTTTCGGCTGTTGAAAAAGATGGAATGAGACTTGTTTGTGTCGTTTTGAATTGCAGACCAATGTTTGAAGAAAGTGCAGAACTTTTGAGACTATGCGCAAATGAATTTAAACTTTATGATTTGACACAACTTTATGATTATGAAAGAACAATTGAAGTGGTTGATGGACGAAAGGGTGAGACAAGAATCGGAACTAAAGAAAAATTTGTTTATCCATTGACGAAAAATGAACTTGAAAATTTGAAAATTGTTTATGATTATCCCAGATGCGTGCAAGCACCTCTTTCAAAAGACAGCGAAATTGGAAAGATAGAAATATTTTTGGGTAAAAACTTGCTTTTCTCTGAAAAAATCTATACAATAGAAGATGTAAAAACAAAGTCAATTCTTCAAAGAATGCAGGATTTTTTCAAAAATTGGTAACGATTTATAGCGGTTAGAAATATACACATAAGAAAAATTTATCCTCATTTTTGTTGATTTGCAAAGTGAGGATTTTTTATGATGAGATTAAACAAATTTTTGAGTTCTTGTGGACTTGCTTCAAGACGTAAATGTGAGGATTATATCAAGGACGGAAGAGTGTCTGTAAATGGCAAAACTGTTGACAGTTTGGGCATTAGTGTTGATGAAAAAAGAGATGTCGTTTTGGTTGACGGCAAAGTTATGAGTTTGCCAAGTAATTTCGTTTATTTAAAATTAAACAAACCAAAAGGTTACGCTTGCACAAGCAGTGATGAAAGAGGAAGAAAGACAATCTTTGACTTGGTGCAAAGTGATGTGAGATTGTTTAATGTTGGACGTCTTGACTATGATACTGAAGGTTTGATTTTCTTGACAAATGATGGTGATTTTGCAAATATGGTTACACATCCAAAATTCCATTTTGAAAAAGAATATGTGGCAACTGTTGAAGGTGAAATGAAAGAAAGTGATTTGGCTGTTTTGAGAAGAGGTGTTGTTGTTGACGGAGAAAGAATGCCTACTGCAAAGGTTAAATTGCTTGGTTTTGATGGAAAGTTTAGCAAGGTTTCTGTAGTTATTGACGAGGGACAAAACCACCAAGTTAGACGTATGTTTGATGCCATTGGGAAAAGTATAAAGCTGCTTAAAAGGGTGAGAATTGGAAATGTTCGTCTTGGCGGACTTTGCAGAGGAAAAACAAAACCTATGACTGACGAAGAAATTGCATATTTTAAGGATTTGAAATAATGAGCAAGATAGCTGTTGTTGGAGCAGGTGCTTCTGGACTTTTTACTTCCGGTTTTTTGACAAAAAATGGGCATGATGTCATTGTGTTTGACAAAAATGAGAAAGTTGGAAAAAAGTTGTATATCACAGGAAAGGGAAGATGTAACATCACAAATCTTTGTTCTGTGGACGAATATCTCAAAAATGTTGTTAGAGGTGACAAATTTTTAAGGTCTGCTATCTATGCTTTTTCAAGTCAAGATTGTGTGGATTATTTTGAAAGTTTGGGACTTAAAACAAAGGTGGAAAGAGGAAATAGAGTTTTTCCATTGAGTGACAAATCAAGTGATGTTATAAAGGTCTTGCAAAATGTTCATTGCAAAGGCGTGAAGTTTTGTTTAAATAATGAAGTGACCGCAATAAAAAAAGAAAATGACAAATTTGTGCTTTCAACAAAGCAAGGGAAATTTGAATTTGATAGTGTTGTTGTTGCTACTGGTGGAGTGAGTTATAAAAGCACTGGCAGTGATGGAGCGGGATATAAATTTGCCAAAAGTTTTGGGCATAACATTGTGCCACTTGTTCCTGCGTTGTGTGCTCTCAAATGCAAAGATAAATTTATTAAAGATTTGCAAGGGGTGTCTCTTAAAAATGTCAAACTTAAAGTGAATGCTGATGGAAAGAAAATGGAATTTTTTGGAGAAATGTTGTTTACGGATAAAGGGGTGTCTGGACCTATTGTCTTGACCGCTTCCAGTTTGATAAACAGAGCAGGTTTGGTCTCTTTGGCGATTGATTTCAAGCCAGCGTTGGACGAAAAAACTCTTGACACAAGACTTTTGCGTGATTTTGATGAAAACAAAAACAAAGATTTGAAAAATGTTTTGTGTGAATTGTTGCCAAAGGCTGTTGCAGACATTTTTGCTGGATGTGTGGGTCTTGACGAAAACAAAAAAATCCATGACATTACAAAGGCAGATAGACAAAAATTGATTGATGGACTTAAGAATTTCAAATTGACTTATGGTGGACTTTATGATATAGATACAGGGATTGTGACAAGTGGTGGTGTTGACACAAAAGAAGTTAATCCAAAGACATTTGAAAGCAAATTGGTAAAAGGACTTTATTTCACTGGGGAAGTTTTGGATTTGGATGCAGTTACTGGTGGGTTTAACTTGCAAATTGCTTGGGCGACTGCTTTCAGTCTTGCAAAAAACTTTGAAGGTTGACAATTCAGTCTTTGATTTCTAATATATTATTTATACGGAGGTGGGTATGCTGTTGTGGTTGGCAAGAATATTCTTGTGGTTGCCATTGTCAATAATGCATCCAACATTTATTAAGGGAAGAAAAAATCTTCCAAAAGGTAAAGCTGTTTTGGCTTGTAATCATTATTCAAACTGGGACATTGTACTCTATGTGCTTCATACTGGAAAAAAGGTCAAGATTTTGGCGAAGAAAGAACTTTTTAAAAACAAACTTTTCGGGGGTATCTTGAAAAGCTTTGGTGGTATCCCTATTGAAAGAGAAGGCAGTGACATAAATGCAATTAAACTTTGCATGAAAGCATTGAAAGACGGCAAAAAACTTTTTGTGTTCCCTGAAGGGACAAGACTTAAAGACGAAAGTCAAGTTTTGGGAGAACTTAAAAGTGGTATGACACTTATTGCTTTGAAGACCCAAACCCCAATTGTGCCTATTTGGATTGAAAGAAAACCAAAATTGTTTAGGAAAAGCGTTTATCACATTGGAAAACCTTTTGAACTTGACCAATTTTATGGAGTTAAACTTGATGATGAGACTTTGGCAAAAGCAAATGATATTGTAAGAGACAAAATGCTTGAATTGCGTGAAGAAGTTTTGGAAAAGAAAAACAAAAAAAATAAAGGCAAGAAATGATATCTTGTCTTTTATTTTATTGACTTTTAGTTTAGTTTTTGTTATGCTTAATACATAAAAATTTTTATTTAAAGGAAAGGTTATGAGCGAGAATTTTAATTTGGATATTATTGACAAAACATTTACATCATACAAAAAAGGACAATCATTCGAAGGTGTGGTTGTGCTTAAAAGAGAAGACGGAGTTATCTTCAACATTGGTGGTAAAAATGATGCATTTATCCCTGCAACTGATTTTGAAGATTATGCTGGTGTGAAAATTGGAGACAGATTTGCGGTGGTTATCACAAATCAAAAAAACGAAGAAGGATTGATTGAGGCATCAAAGAGTTTGGCAGATGCTTTGAAATTGGCAAACCAAAACGCATTGAGCCTTAGACTTGGAAGCAAATTTTCTTTTGTGGCAACAGGAGTAGGCAATGGACTTCTTTCAAAAATGGGGGACTATAAGATTGTTATTCCTTTTGACCAAGTGTCAGAACATTATGTTAAAGACTTCCACAAACTCGTTGGAAAACAAATGGAAGCGGTTGTAACTGAAATCAACAAAGACGAGAAAACAATTATTGGAAGTGTTAAGCTCTTGCAAGAACAAGTGCGTGTCGCTATTGAAAACAATTTCTGGAACAGTATTTTTATCAACAAAATTGTTACTGGAAAGGTTGAAAGAATTATGCCTTATGGTGCATTTGTAAGCGTTGATGGATTTGATTGCTTCTTGCACATCTCACAAATGTCTTATGAAAAACTTGAAAAAGTTGAAGATGCTTTGAATGTTGGAGATGTTAAGCAATTTAAGGTCATAAAAGTTGATAGAGAAAACAAAAAGGTAGAACTTTCTTTGAAAGCACTTTTGGAAGACCCTAAAACAACAAAAATCAAAGAATTGGTTGTTGGAGAGGTTTATCAAGCAGAAGTAATCAAACTTTTGCAATTTGGAGCAATTGTTGAAGTTCCAAATGGAGCTACTGGTCTTTTGCACATTGCAAACTGCACAGAAAACAAGCAAAGAAAGATATATGAACTTGTTAAAGTTGGTCAAAAAGTTGAAGTTACTTGCATAGGTAAAGATGAAGAGAACAAAAAGGCTTCATTTAGATTGACAGAACTTAGAAACTAATTTTTAAGGGTGCAAATGCACTCTTGTGCTAATGTGGCTCAGTCGGTAGAGCAGTTGATTCGTAATCAACAGGTCGCGGGTTCGATTCCCGCCATTAGCTCCAAATTAAAAAACTTTCAATCAACTTTGTGCATTGTGAAAACTCAAAATATTATAGAATATACAAACTGGGGTAAATATGGAAAGGAAGAAATTTAATCGCGGAACGATAAATGGTGGAATTATTAGAATTGTTATTTCGGCAATAGCAATGATTGTTGCTATTATTGTCTTGACATCGGCAATTAAGTCTTGGAGTCCCGACAATATTGGCGGTGGTGTTTTCATGTGTGTAATTGCTTCAATAATAATTGTTGCTAGTATATATTTTACAATCAACGGTGTAAAAATGATTATTGATGGCAATAAATCTTTGGAGGTTTCTAAAAAAGGACATTCTGAAGATGGCAGAATACTTGATTTGACTGCGACAGAAGTGACAGAAACTCACAATGGATGTGTATCACATTATATTATTTACAACCTAAAATTTGAATATACTGATGACAATGGAGATTTGTGTGAAAGCCAAGAGCCAGTAAGTGAAAAGGTTTATACAGAATTGCAAAATAAAGAACTTGTTCCTATTCTTGTATATAAAGAGCGAGCCATTTTTGACAGAAAAAAGTTTAAAAGTCTGGTTGATGATAATAGCAAAAAATCATAATAAAAATAAACACTTTTATTTTGGTGTGTGTTTCAATAAAATGTTTTGCAATTTGTTGTGACTTTGTTTTTGAAAAAACAAAACCGTAATAATAGCAAATAAATTTTGAAGTTTATATATGAAGGATTTTTGTAAGGAAGTGAAGAGATGATTCATTCGTTGGCGGGAGGAGTGATTAGAGAGAAAAAGTATTTTGATTTTGCCAAGGTCAAACTTGAAACTGGCGAAATTTATTGGTATATCTCAACAATCAAAACTCTAAAACCTGGTGATATGGTGGTTGTTCCTTATGGAAATGGGGAGGTTAAGGCATTTGTTATAAGAATAGACAAACATATTTCCGAACAAGTCTCTCCAATCCCTGTCAAAAGAGTGAAAACCATTTTGAAAATTTGTGAAGAATAAAAAAAATAACAAGGGTTGAAATCTACCCTTGTTTTATTTTTTTAATTTGCTTTTATTTTCAAATTTTTAAGGAAGGTTTTGTTTGTGATTTTGATACTGTTCATTTCTTTCAACTTTTTATCCAAAAGTTTGCGGAATTTCTTTCTGTTGATTTTTTCAACAATCGTGAATTGTCCGTGTCTATTGTAGTGGGCAGTAGTCTTTCCGATTGATTTTTCTGTGTCCACTTCAATGTCTGCTCTTCTTGTTTTGTAATATCTTGGGTGAGACAAATAATAAATTGCACAGACATCGTTTGTTGCAATGATTTTTTCTTTATATTCAGGCTCCCAATATGTCTCAAATGTTTTTGCCAAAAACTTTCCGATTTCGTTT
>ULWY01063670.1_pt1 | contig 89087 bp, 76 predicted proteins | sample 1960761 | NCBI WGS metagenome assembly ULWY01 (sample SAMEA4835824, study PRJEB28245) | human gut metagenome | biome: gut microbiome; material: fecal sample | place: Denmark | collected 2008 | reverse complement strand
TTATGGCATCACTTATAATACTGAATTATATGGATAAACAATTTTGTCAAAGTTGCGGTATGCCTCTTTCGGATGTAAACAAAGGTACAAATGCTGATGGAAGTCAGAATAATGACTTCTGTATATATTGTTACAAGGAGGGTAGATTTACACAAGACTTCTCTATGAGCCAAATGATAGAGTTCTGCCTACAGTTTACCGACCAGATAAACAAAGAAACAGGGTGGAATCTTACTCCTGTTCAGGCTAAAGAACAAATGTTACAATATTTTCCTCAACTGAAACGGTGGAGAGAAAAAGATAAGAGAACATTAGCCGAAAAAGCCACCAATTTGCTATCCCAATGCGAAAATGTAACAGTGGTTTCCATAGATGAAGAAGGTTATCCGCGTCCTGTACAAATGTCTAAAATACAGACACGTGGTTTTAATGAAATATGGATGGCAACAAGTAGCACATCCGTAAAAGTAAATGACTTCCGTAAAAATAACAAAGCAGGACTTTGTTATGACCATTATGGTGATGGAGTGTCAATGCGTGGCATAGTTGAAATTATTACCAATGATGCTATACGTAAAGAAATGTGGCAAGAATGGTTCATCCACCATTTTCCCGGTGGTGCTACTGACCCCAATTATGTACTTCTGCATTTTACAGGCACAGAAGCTACATTTTGGATTAACGGAGAATTTGCACACGAAAGAATATGCTGAAATTCAAGAAAGATATTTAATAGAAACTGAAACTGTGGGACAAATTGTGGATAATCTATGATAAAATCAGCAATCAAATCATTACTACAAGCAGATTTGACTTCTGTATGGGGGGCAGTAACTTCACTTCATGATTTCTCATGGCGAAGCGATATTATATCTATTGAAGTTCTCGATGAAAGGCATTTTAAGGAAACGAGTAAGGATGGATATGAAACCAGTTTTACTATTACAGTTGTTGAGCCGTTAATGAAATATTCTTTTCTCATGAATAATGAAAACTTATCAGGAGAATGGATCGGATATTTTACCCAAACAGGAGGAGGCACTGAAATACTGTTTACTGAATCTGTGCGTCTAAAGAAATGGTGGTTATACCCATTTGCAAAATGGTATCTGAAAAAACGACAAAAACAATACATATCAGATTTGAGACTAAAATGTGAACGGAAATGATAAATACACTTTCCCGTTATATCAAAAATAACAACCAACATTTTAAAAGAGTAGAATATGAATGTAAAAAAGGAACTTGAAACTAAATATGGTACTACAAATAGCATATATCTAAATGATATTGAAATTGATCCGTTTACGATTAAGGCAATCATGATAAATGAGGTTGTACCAGCTAATCCTTTACATGATTTTTATGGAAGCTCCAATGCTGATTATGTGAAAACAGCTATTTCCCTTTTTCAAAAAGCAGGAAGTGAATTCTTTTCTATAGATGATATTTTACAAGCAGGAATCTATATCACCAATGCAGTTAAAACTCCAAAAACAGAATACTCAATAGAGAAAAGATACATAGAAAATAGTTTGCCTTATCTTGAAACGGAATTCCTAATATAAAAGTCATTATGCTTATGGGGGATGTTTCAAAGAAAGTATTTAATATGATTGCAAAAAAACAACAAGGAAAGAATATAATACCTTCGGTTTCCACCTATAAATTACGAAATTCTAAAATTTATTATAAGGAAATGAGAATAATACCATCTTACATTATGACTGGAGGAAATCTTTTAATTGAAAAATCAAAAGTTAATATGATAACAGAAGATATCATAACAATGTTGAATATAATCAATTAAATGCTTTTGTATAATTATCAAACTGATAATAAATATTTGAAGATGGATAAAAATTATATAGTTGGAGACTTAATATATGATGCTGCCATTTATGACGGGTTAAACACATTCCTAGATGATTTGGAATTTTACAAGAAGTGGTTACCCAAGGATAAAGAAGCAAGAATTCTTGAACTTTGTTGTGGTACAGGACGTTTGACAATACCTATTGCAAAAGAAGGATACAATATAACTGGTGTTGATTATACCACTTCTATGCTTAATCAAGCAATTGCAAAAGCAGAAAAAGAACATCTGTCAATAGATTTTGTGAAAGAAGATATAAGGACATTGGATTTAGGAAAGAAGTTCGACTTTATTTTCATTCCTTTTAATTCCATTCATCATTTATATAAAAACGAAGATTTGTTTAAGGTTTTAGAAATGGTTAAGAAACATCTTCGCAGAAACGGAGTTTTTCTATTGGATTGCTTCAACCCTAATATTCGATATATTGTTCACGGAGAAAAAAAGAAAGAAATAACGGCTAAATATACCACTGATGACGGACGGAAAGTTGTGATAAAGCAAACAATGTGTTATGAAAACGCAACTCAAATCAATCGTATAAAGTGGCATTATTATATAGATGGTGTATTTCATTCAATCCAAAACTTAGATATGCGGATGTTCTTCCCGCAAGAATTGGACTTCTATTTGAAGTGTTCTGGATTTAATATCATCCATAAATTCGGAAGTTTTAAAGAAGATGATTTCTGCAATGATTCAGAAAAGCAGATATATGTTTTATCTTTGAAAAATTAGTCTTGTAAAACATTACTCTTAATTTCCGTACAGTCAGCCTTATATTCTTGGGTGTGAAAAAGGGTGTAAATCTTGTAACTACTTGATTTACACCCTTTATTGCGGAGAGACAGGGATTCGAACCCCGGGTACCTCTCGGTACAACGGTTTTCAAGACCGCCGCAATCGACCACTCTGCCACCTCTCCAAACTCCTTTGCAGAAGTGCTTCCTTTCAAAAGCGTTGCAAAGGTAAGGCTTTTTTTGAATACTGCAAAGGTTTGGCGTAAAAAATGTGCAAGGAAGTGCCTTTTTCCGTCAAAAGGCTTTATCTTTGTCATCATTCATAATCTCAAATACGATGAAAACAACGTTTCAGATTCATTATCGTACGGTCTGGGGAGAAAGCCTGAAGGTCGTTCTGCCTGACAGGAACGTCGACCTGCATACGGATGACGGTTCGCTTTGGACCGGGGATGCAGAGCTTCCGAAGGGAGGCAAGCCTATACCTTATTATTATTGTGTGTTTGCCGGCGGACATTGCACACGCCGGGAGTGGCATCTGGCGCCTCATTATCTGATGCCCGGTGTGGCAAAGACCTGCCGGGTGTTTGATGACTGGCGCGACATCCCGTCGGATGCCTATTTTTTCACCTCGGCATTCGTTGCCCGTCAGGGAGAGGTTGAGGAGAAAGTCATACTTCCCGGTGGGACAAAGCAGGTGGTCTTTCGTGCCACTTGTCCCATGTTGCCGGCTCTCGGGTGGCGGATGAAACTGGTCGGTAGTCACCGGGTGCTGGGAGCCTGGGAGGTGTGCCGTGCCGTGGAGATGCATCAGTTGGCCCCTCATCAGTGGGTGGCTGCTGTTCCGGCAGACGAACTGACCGTGCCTTTTGAGTACAAGTTCATTCTGGTCAGTCCGGAGGGTGAAGTGCATTGGGAGCAGGGCAACAATCATCAGTGGCAATATTTGCCGGGACGGGGGGAAGGCTTGGTCCTGCCTGAGTCCGAAATACCGTTCGACTTGCCGCTCCTTCGCCTGGCGGGAACGGCGATACCAGTCTTTTCACTCCGTTCGGAACAGAGCTTCGGAGTAGGGGACTTCGGCGATCTGAAACGTTTGGTCGATTGGGCGGTACTGACCCATCAGCAGGCCATCCAGATACTTCCTATCAATGACACCACCATGACTCACCGGTGGACGGACTCTTATCCTTACAAAGCCATTTCCATCTATGCGCTTCACCCGATGTTCATTGACCTGAACCAGCTGGGCAAGCTGGCGGATGACGGAAAGAATGCCGGGTTCGAGCAGTTGCGTGTCGAGCTGAATGCATTGCCCGATGTGGACTACGAACGGGTAAACCAGGCGAAGTGGGAGTACGTTCGTCTGAAGTTTGCGGAAGAGGGGGCAGCGGTCCTGAAGACAGAGGCTTACCGGAAGTTCTTTGCCGACAACGAAGACTGGTTGCGTCCCTATGCGGCATTCTGCTACCTGCGTGACAAGTTCGGGACGCCCGATTTCTCGGAATGGGGTGATTATGCCGTCTACAGTCGGAAAGCCATCGAGAAGCTGGCGGCTCCCGGCAGTGCCGCTCATGACGAGATTGCCCTCATTTACTACATGCAGTACCAGCTCCACTGCCAGTTGCTGAATGCGAGCGATTATGCACGTTCGCACGGTGTCATTCTGAAGGGCGACATTCCCATCGGAGTCAGCCGGGTCAGTGTGGAGGCATGGACGGAACCGCATTACTTCCACCTGAACGGACAGGCAGGTGCGCCGCCTGACCCTTTCTCGGTGAACGGACAGAACTGGGGACTCCCCACGTATGACTGGGAGCGGATGGCACAGGACGGCTATCGTTGGTGGGTGCGCCGGTTTAGCAAGATGGCGGAATACTTCACGGCATACCGCATCGACCACGTCCTGGGATTCTTCCGTATCTGGGAAATTCCTTCGCATGCCGTGCACGGGCTCTTGGGACACTTCGTCCCGGCACTCCCGCTTTCGCCGCAGGAGATTGAGAGCTTCGGACTGCCTTTCCGTGAAGACTTCTATACGAAGCCTTACATCGACGACGAGCTGCTGAACCGGACGTTCGGCAATGATGCCGTCATCGTGAAGGAAGAGTTTGTCCATCCCAGCTGGGACGGGCGGTATGAGCTGTATCCCGAGTATGCCACCCAACGTCAGGTAGAGGCACATTTTGCCGGGAAGGAGGATGCCCGCAGCCTGCGTCTGCGTGACGGACTGTACGCCCTGATCAGCAACGTGCTTTTCATTCGCGACACGTACCAGCCGAACCGTTTCCATCCGCGTATCCAGGCACAGGACGACTATTTCTACAGCCGTCTCAACCGCTATGAGAAGGGAGCCTTTGCACGGCTGCACCATCATTTCTACTACGAACGTCACAACGACTTCTGGTATCACGAGGCGATGAAGAAGCTGCCGCTGCTGACACAGTGCACCCCGATGCTTTCCTGTGCGGAGGACTTGGGAATGATTCCGGCATGTGTGCCCTGGGTGATGGAGCAGCTGCGCATCTTGAGCCTGGAGATTGAACGGATGCCGAAGACTCCCGGCTTGGCCTTTGCCGATGTGCCGCATTATCCCTACAGCTCCGTCTGCACGGTGTCGACCCACGACATGACAACCTTGCGGGGGTGGTGGCGTGAGACGCCTGCCCTGACGGATGACTATTGGCACTGGGTGCTGCAACGTCAGGGCTCTGCCCCGTCGGATGTGGATGGAGCGACGTGCGAGGCTATCCTGAGACGTCAGCTGGCTTCCCCGTCGATGCTGTGCATCCTGAGCTGGCAGGACTGGATGTCGACCGACGAACAGTTGCGCTGTCCGGATGTGGAGCGCGAACGTATCAATGTACCTGCCAACCCGCTCAACTACTGGCACTACCGCATGCACCTGACGCTGGAAGAGCTGATGCAGGCTGATGAGCTGAATGCACGCATCCGTCGGATGATCGACGAGTCGGGCAGAAGCTGCTGACGTGGAATGGGTCTGAAGAGAGAGGACTACAGACAGGAGACGCCGGTAACACGCTTCCCTTAGCAAAGGCAATCGGGGCGTGTTACCGGCGTCTTGTTGTATCCGGACGGTGCGTGTGGCAGTGGGTTACTTCAGTCCCAGTTCGTAGAGGCAGGCTTCCGTTTCCTGGTCGCTGCCCATGTGCTTGCCCAGGTCATCGGAGAGCTTGACACACTCTTTCCACGGCTGGTTGACATTCATCTTGCAGCGGGCGAGCTTCATCACGATGTTGGAAGGCTTGTAGCCCGTGTCGTTGGTGAGGTTGGTGCCGATGCCGAACGAGCAGCGTATCTTGCCGCGGCAGTAGTCCTGTATCTGGAGTGCCTTGTCAAAGTCGAGGGCGTTGCTGAAGATGATGGTCTTGGTCGTCGGGTCGACTCCCAGTTCGCGGTAGCGGGCAATGAGGCGGTCGGTGAAGAGGAATTCGTCACCGGAATCGCAGCGGACGCCGTCGAAGAGCTTGGCCTGCTTGCGGCTGATGTTGCTCAGGAAGATGTCTGACGTATAGGTGTCCGACAGGGCAGTGCCCAGGTCGCCGTCGTAGACATTGACCCAGTTCTCAAGTGCCATGTAGTTGGCATGTTTGTAGCCGAACTGTGCGCCGTGGAACATGAACCATTCGTGGGGATGCGTCCCCAGTGGTTTCATGTTGTACTTCATGGCGAAGTAGCAGTTGGAGGTTCCGGCGCAGTAGTGCGCATTTTCGTTGAGGTAGCTGATGACGGCGTCCTGCACGTTGAAGGAGAAGCGACGCCGTGTCCCGAATTCCGAGAAGGTGAGTTTGTGCTCGTCCGAGAGTTGTACCTTTTCTGCCAGTTTGGAGCAGATTTGTTCCATGTTGGCTACGTTGCCGAAGAACCGGTTGCGCAGTTCGGAGATGATGGCGAGCAGAGGAACTTCATAGAGGGTTACCTTATACATGAAGTCGCTCACCTCCACGTGAAGGTGATGTTGCTCATCCCGTTCAATGCGGATTTTCTCCGGGTCGAAGTGGAACGACGAAAGCCATTCCCAGTAGAACGGGGGAAGGAAACGGCAGGCGCCCGACATGAACCGGATTTCTCTGGTAGTGAGATGGAGGCTGCTCATGGCTTTCACTTCTTCCTTCAGGGCTTCGACGAATGCGTCGGGATATTCCGTTTCATCCCGGTCCTTGAACGTGAAGGTTCCCATGGCGTACGGGAACAGTTTGATATAAGCGTACGAGGTCGTAAACTTATACAGGTCGGTATCTAGTATACTCTTGATAATCATAGTCAGCGTGTTTGACAAATAGGATGTATGCGGACAAAATTACTGTTTGTTTTTCAAATGCTGACTGAAATGCGGGGCTTTTTCTGTTTTTCCGGCTGTTTTTGTCCGTGAAAGAAGACGGGAGACATCCGGGTACGGCTGGGAACGGGAGATTCTCCGTCCTGTCTGTACGCGGGTGTCTCCCGGTTTTATGTTCAGCAGTTGTTGCGCTGACGGTAGGCGATCAGGTCGGCAATCGAGATGACTTTCAGGCCGAAGCGTCCGGCAATCTCCAGCAGCTGGGGTAGACGTGCCATGGTCCCGTCGGCGTTCATGACTTCAATCAGGGCTCCGGCAGGACGCAGACCGGCAAGGCGTGCCAGGTCGATGGCGGCTTCGGTGTGTCCGTCACGTCCCAACACGCCCCGTTCGTTGGCATAGAGGGGGCAGATGTGTCCGGGACGTCCGAAATCATCCGCCTGAAAGGCAGGGTCGCTCAGGGCGCGGATGGTGGCTGCACGGTCGTGGGCAGAGACACCGGTCGTGCAGTCGTGTCCCAGCAAATCGGCGGTGACGGTAAACGGGGTACCCAGCAGCGAGGTGTTCCGTTGTGTCATGGGCTCCAGCTCCAGTTCGCGGCAACGTTCCTGGGTCAGAGGGGCGCAGAGCACACCGCGTCCCTGGGTGATCATGAAGTTGACGATTTCCGGTGTCACCTTCTCGGCTGCCACGATGAAGTCGCCTTCGTTCTCGCGGTTCTCGTCATCGACCACTATGATTACTTTTCCGGCCTTGATTTCCTCAATGCCTTCTTCAATTGTGCTTAGTCCAGTTTGTTTGTTCATCATCATTAAAAATAGAGTTCGGCACAAAGATACGCAGTTTTCCATGATATCCGCGAAGAAACGGACCGGCTTAGCATAATTATGTACAATAAATGTTACCGTACGGTGCAGGGCGGTCCGTCCTTCGTCTGTCGGGATGACAAGAGGTTGTCGGCAAATCGAAAAGTGACGGATTGAAATGAAAGTTTGATTAAATGCTTTCTGTTTGTCTTTAATAGATGTTTATTTTGTAGCGAATGTAAGAAGGTGCGCTTCGAACGGAATAAAAAGGAACTATCTGTATGACTTTCGGGAGAGGATACCTACTTTTGTAACCAAACGCAAGGAAACTGATGGACTTTGCTTGCATATTGATGGATATGCCGGGGAAAGGATGACATCAGTGAATGTTTAACTCGAAAGAATGCAGACGTTATGAAAGTCAGATTTACGAAAATGCATGGCGCAGGAAACGACTATATCTATGTCAACACGATGAACTATCCGGTCGATGAACCCGGCAAATGGGCGGTGGAGTGGAGCCGTTTTCACACAGGCATCGGCAGCGACGGACTGGTGCTGATAGGCTCGTCGGAGAAAGGCGATTTCAGCATGCGCATCTTCAATGCCGACGGTTCGGAGGCGAAGATGTGTGGCAATGCCAGCCGTTGCATCGGTAAATACGTGTATGAAGCAGGATTGACGGCAAAGAGGGACATTGCACTCGATACGCTTTCCGGCATCCGTCGGCTCCACCTGGATGTCGATGCGGACAACCGTGTGAACCGGGTCACGGTGGACATGGGAGTACCTTCGGACATCCATCCGCTGACACTCGGTTGTGAGGCGCCGGCACACACGGGCATTGCCGTGTCGATGGGCAATCCGCATCTGGTGCTGTTTGTCGACAGGGTGATGGAGATTGATTTGGCAGCCGTGGGACCGCGGCTGGAACACCATCCGCATTTCCCCGACCGGGTGAATGTGGAGTTTGCACAGGTCATCGACGCACGACACATCCGGATGCGTGTCTGGGAACGTGGTTCCGGAGTGACCCAGGCCTGTGGCACCGGTGCTTGTGCCACGGCAGCTGCCGCCATCGCCTCGGGCTTGTGTGAACGGAAGGTGGAGGTGGAGATGGACGGCGGGACCCTGCAACTGGATTGGGACGCTTCCACCGGACACATCCTGATGACGGGACCGGCAACGAAGGTCTTTGACGGAGAAATTGATTGGAATGTATAGCGGAGGAGGAGCGTCGGCTGGAGAAAAGCCGTATCTTCGTCCGTTGACAAGCATACGAACAAGAAAAAGCAATAACATACTATGGCACTGGTAAACGAACATTTTCTGAAACTTCCGGGAAGCTACCTGTTTTCCGACATTGCGAAGAAGATAAACTCTTTTAAAGTGACGCACCCGAAGGCGCAGCTGATTCGTCTGGGTATCGGCGATGTGACCCGTCCGCTGCCCAAAGCCTGCATCGAGGCCATGCATCGTGCGGTGGACGACATGGCGGAGGCTGCCACCTTTCATGGATATGGCCCCGAGCAGGGGTACGATTTCCTGATTGATGCCATCATCCGGCACGACTTCGCACCGCGCGGCATCAGTCTGAGCCCGTCGGAGGTGTTTATCAGCGACGGCGCGAAGAGCGACCTGGGCAACATCGGTGAACTGCTCCGCTGGGACAACAGCATGGCAATCACCGACCCGGTCTATCCGGTCTATGTCGACAGCAACATCATGTGCGGTCGTTCGGGGGTGCTCGATGAGCAGGGAAAGTGGAGCAACGTGACCTATCTGCCCTGTACGGCGGAAAACGGCTTTGTTCCCGAACTGCCCAAGCACCGCATCGACCTGATTTATCTGTGTTATCCGAACAACCCGACCGGCACCACGCTGACCCGTGAACAGCTGAAGCAGTGGGTCGATTATGCCTTGGCGAACGACACGCTCCTGATTTTTGATTCCGCCTACGAGGCCTATATCAGCGAGGACGACGTTCCGCACTCCATCTACGAGATACGCGGTGCGAAGAAGGTCGCCATCGAGATTCGCAGTTTCTCGAAGACAGCCGGCTTCACAGGCGTACGCTGTGGTTATACGGTGGTGCCCAAGGAGCTGACAGCTGCCAACTTCGAGGGGAAGCGTATCCCGCTCAATCCGCTTTGGAACCGTCGTCAGTGCACCAAGTTCAACGGGACGAGCTACATCACCCAGCGGGGCGCCGAGGCGGTCTATACACCGGAAGGTCAGGCACAGATTCGGGAGACCATTGCCTACTACATGGAGAATGCACGCATCATGCGTGAGAGCCTTTCGGCGGCGGGCTTCCAGGTGTATGGAGGCGTGAATGCACCGTATGTATGGGTGCAGGCACCGGACGGGATGAGCTCGTGGAAGTTCTTCGACAAGTTGCTGTATGAGGCCCATGTGGTGACTACTCCCGGCATCGGCTTCGGACCGAGTGGGGAAGGGTATGTGCGCCTGACTGCCTTCGGCGAACGGGAGGACTGCGAGGAGGCGATGCGCCGCATCCGGAGATGAACGCCATCCGGACTGTTTGTCATAATGTCAAAATGTCAAATGAATCGCTCCACAGTGCCCTTCGTTGCACCCGAATACGAGTTGGTGACTGAAAAGGGCATTCTGGAGCGATTCGCAAAATACACCGTGTCAGGTGTGGAGTAGTATTTTCTTTCCTTTTGAACGCTTTCCGGGGGATTGTCTTCTTCCGAAGTGAGTTGTATCCTCTCTGATGTTCCCTTTTAATAGCTTCCGATTTGTTGACGCCGTTCATCTTCCAGCAAGCGAAACCTGCACTTTTTGCCTTTCAGTTTCCGAAGATTTGAGTTTTGCGGACGAAACAATATTGTTTGGAAGGTGAAACAATATTGTTTGACTCGTCAAACACTTGTGTTTCGCACGTGAAACCATATTGTTTGAGCCTCAAAATGTAAGTATTTCGAAAATAAGATGTATAGTTTTCTAAAATCGGAAGCTTTTTAAGCCGTTTTTGTTTACAGACATTTGCATTTGCTTGCTGGTTTGACGGAAATCTGCAAAGTGTGCGTTAGCCGAAAAACGTGTTTTTGTCGGTTTTGTCAAGCGTCTGGTGTCTTTCCCTTTCTTTTTGCCTTCCGGGCACACTCGTTGCAAAGTCCCTTGATGACATAGTTGATGCTGTTCATGGAGAAACCTTCGGGCAGGGTGACCCGGGGAATGTGTATTTGCTTGAAGCAGAACGTCCGGTGGCACGCCTCACAGTAGAAATGGGTATGCAGGTCGTCCATCTCGCAGTTGCAGTCGCTGCTGCAGAGGGCATACTTCAGCGACCCCGAACCGTCGTCGATGGCGTGGATGAGGTGATGTCCGAGGAAGAGGGTGATGGTGCGGAAGATGGTCGACTTGTCCATCGTCACGAGGCGGTCTTCCAGGTCGAGCAGGGAGAAGGCGCGGTCGGCAGCCAGCATCTCCCTTAGCACCAACAGGCGGTTGGCGGTCGGCTTGATGTCGCGCAGGGCGAGCAGTTTCAGATAGGTTTCTTCATTTGCCATGGTTTGATAGCGAGTTAGGGGCGTACCGGAAGGGGCGTTTCATACTTGCCCAGCTGGATGCGCAGTGCATTGCAGATGGCGAGCATCGCCACTCCGACGTCGGCAAAGACAGCTGCCCACAGGTTGGCAAAACCCAGTACGCCGAGCAGCAGGATGATGATTTTGATGCCCAGAGCAAAGGTGATGTTCTGCCAGATGATTTGCCGGGTCCGTCGTCCGATGCGGAGGGCAGTTGCCACTTTGCCCGGCTGGTCGGTCTGTATTACCACATCCGCCGTTTCAATGGCGGCGTCGCTGCCCAGTCCGCCCATGGCGATGCCCACGTCGCTCAGTGCCAGTACCGGTGCATCGTTCATGCCGTCGCCCACGAAAGCCACGCGGTGTCCGTGGTCCTTGAGTTCCTTCAGGTGTGCCACTTTGCCTTCAGGCAGGAGGTTCCCGTATGCCCGGCGGACGCCCAATTGTCCGGCAAATTTAGAGACGATGCCCTGTTTGTCGCCCGAGAGCATCTGAATATTATCAATCTTTAAGTCTTTCAGGGCCTGGATGGCGGCTGCACTGTCCGCTTTCACGGTGTCCGACAGCACGAGGTAGCCCTCATAGTGCCCGTTGATGGTGCAGAGGATGACGGTTTCCTCCATCTCGTCCACAGTTGCCGGATAGCTGATTCCTTCCTGACGGAGCAGCCGGCTGTTGCCTGCCAGGTAGGTGTGTCCGTTGGCGGAGGTGGTCCGGATGCCCAGTCCGCTCATTTCCTTCTCTTCGGGGAAGGTCTGCAGGGGCAGTCGACGTTCGTTTGCCGTCCGCACGATGGCCTGGGCGATGGGGTGGTTGCTGTGCTGTTCCATCGAGCCCACCAGTTCGAGCAGTCCTTCCTCGGAAAGCGTGGTGGCGTGGATTTCGCTCACTTCAAATTCCCCTTTCGTCAGCGTACCGGTCTTGTCGAAAACCACCGAGTCAATCCGGGTGATGGCATCCAGGTAGTTCCCTCCCTTGAACAGGATACCCTGTCGGGAGGCTGCACCGATACCTCCGAAATAGCCCAACGGGATGCTCACCACCAGGGCACAGGGGCAGGAGATGACCAGGAACACCAGTCCGCGATAGAGCCAGTCGTCGAACACATACGTGAAGCCGGAGGCAAAGAGACTATATATATAAGGTAAGAGCACGACCAGGGCAGCCAGCAGAGTGACCGTCGGTGTGTAGACACGGGCAAAGCGTCGGATGAAGAGTTCAGCCGGAGCCTTTCGGGCGGACGCCTCTTCGACCAGCTGCAGGATGCGTGCCAGAGCACTCTCTCCGGCAGGACGGCTGACACGGAAGCGTGCAGGGGTGTCGGTGACAATCATGCCTGCCAGTACCTCGCCGTCGCGTTCGATGAGGCGAGGCATGCTCTCTCCCGTCAGGGCAGCCGTGTCGAAGGTGGCATGAGGTGTGAGCAGGACTCCGTCGAGCGGGACACGTTCACCGGGACGCACTTCCACTGTGTCACCGGGGCGTACGGCTTCCGGACTCCGTTCATCGGTCTGTCCGTCGGCAGAGACGACACGTGCGGTCTCCGGACGCACATCAAGCAGGGAACGGATGTGTCCGCGTGCCCGGCTGACGGCTCCATCCTGAAGCTTTTCGCCCACTGAATAGAAGAGCATGACTGCCACCCCTTCCGGGTATTCGCCGATGTAGAACGCCCCGATGGATGCCAGCACCATCAGGGTAAACTCGTTGAAGAACTCTTTTTCGCAGATACATTCCCAGGCCTCCTTCACCACGGGAACGCCGACCGGCAGGAAGGCAATCAGGAAGTAGAGCAGTTCCGCTCCCTGAAAGGGGAACAGGTCCGTTGCATGGCTGCGAAGCCAGATTCCCAGTGCAAGCAGCACGAAGGAGAGGATTTCCGGTATATATTTCTTCATAGCTGTGATGTGTTTTAGCGGTTTGACTGTTGCAAAGGTAAGAGAAAGCACTTGCAACTTGATTGCAAACAGAAATATTGTTCGTAATTTTGGGCGCTGAATCAAATAGAATACAAGAGTTATGGAAAAGACCATGGAGAAGCCCTACACTGTAGGAATTGACATTGGAGGTACGAACACCGTGTTCGGTGTGGTGGATGCACGTGCGAACATTCTTTCACACGACAGTATCAAGACAAAAGATTATCCGGATATCCATACTTACGTGAATACGCTGGCTGAACGTCTGATGGTGCTGATTGATGCCGCCGGAGGCATCGATACCATCAAGGGCATAGGCGTGGGAGCACCCAACGGAAACTACTATACCGGGCAGATCGAGCAGGCGCCCAACCTGCCGTGGAAAGGCATTGTCCCCCTGGCACAGTTGCTGAAGGACCGTCTGGGTGTCCCGGTGGTCCTGACGAACGATGCCAATGCCGCCGCGTTGGGTGAGATGACCTACGGGGTGGCACGCGGCATGAAGGACTTCATCATGATTACGTTGGGCACCGGTGTCGGCAGCGGCGTCGTTGTTAATGGGCAGTTGGTCTACGGACACGACGGCTTTGCCGGAGAACTGGGACACGTCATTGTACGTCCCGGCGGACGCTTGTGCGGCTGCGGACGTCACGGTTGCTTGGAGACCTATTGTTCCGCGACGGGCATTGTCCGCACGGTGCATGAGGTGCTGTCCTCGTCCGACGAACCCAGCCTGCTGCGCAACATTGCGCCGGAGAAGGTCACTTCAAAAGACATTTACGATGCTGCCGAGCAGGGCGACAAGCTTGCCCTGGAGATTTTCCGTTTCACCGGAACCATCCTGGGAGAGGCCTTCGCCAACTTCATCGCCTTCTCCAGTCCCGAAGCCATCGTGCTCTTCGGTGGTCTCGCCAAGGCAGGGCACTACATCATCGACCCCATCTGCGAGGCGATGGAGGCGAACGTGATGCCCATCTACAAAGGCAAGACCCGTCTGCTGGTTTCGGAACTGAAGGACTCGGATGCCGCAGTCCTTGGCGCCAGTGCGTTGGGCTGGGAGGCTTGACCGGGCAGGTTGGGGCAGGCGGACGTCTGCTCCAGCCCGACAAATGAACATACAACCTCAAAAACTTAAGAACTCAAACTATGAAATGGATAGGAGTAGGCTTGTGTCTCCTCTGTCTGCTCTTCCCCGCTGAAGTAGGGGCACAGGTGCAGGCGGCACTCGGCGAGGCACAACAGGCGACGGGATTTCACCAGGTGGTCAAGGAAAAGTTCATCGAAGGCAACGCGGGCTTCATGTCCCTGGTTGCCATCACGCTGGTGCTCGGTCTCGCCCTGTGCATCGAGCGCATCATCTACCTGAGCCTGGCGGACATTGATGCCAAGCGTCTGCTGACGGGCATCGACGATGCCTTGCAACGGGGGGATGTGGAACAGGCCAAGACCCTCTGCCGCGACACCCGGGGACCGGTAGCGTCCATCTGCTACCAGGGACTGATGCGTGCCGATGAGGACATCGAGGTGGTGGAACGCTCCATCGTGGCATACGGCACGGTGCAGGCGGGCTACCTGGAGAAAGGCTGTTCCTGGATTACCCTCTTCATCACCATCGCTCCTTCGCTCGGTTTCCTCGGGACGGTCATCGGCATGGTGATGGCATTTGACGACATTGAGCAGGCAGGCGAAATCTCCTCCGACATCGTGGCGGGAGGCATGAAGGTGGCACTCATCACGACCATCTTCGGACTGATTGTGGCACTCATCCTTCAGGTGTTCTACAACTACATCCTCTCCAAAATAGAGTCCATCACGGCGGATATGGAGGATGCCGCCATCTCGTTGCTCGACATGCTGTTGCAGTATAACTCCCGACGCGAAAAGAAGTAAGTCCCATGAAAGCCCGTCGTTTCTACAAGGTCTCCTATGCCGTGCTCTACGTGCTGTTGGCACTGGTGCTGGTGGCAGTCGCACTCTTCTTCGGGATCGGCTATGACAATCCGGTCGGCGATTACAACCTGCCGCTGAACACCGACGTGCTGCTCTATGTGGTCTATGCCATGACGGTACTGGCTGTCGGGGTGGCATTGGGTGCCGTTGCTCTCCGTTTTGCCCGTGTCTGGCGTCAGACACGCAGACGTGCTTACCGTCTGGTGGCGGGTACGGGGCTGTTCATCCTGCTGCTGGGGGTGACGTTGCTGTGTGCTTCGTCCCGTCCGATGCTGGTCAACGGGGAGTGGTTTGAGAGTGTGGTCTGGCTGCGTGTGACCGACATGCTGCTCTATGCCATCTATTTGTTGCTGGTCGTCGCCGTACTTTGTGCGGTCCTGTCCGTGACGGGCGTGTTCCGTCGTATCCATTTTAAACGCTGAAGTCTATGTTCGGGAAGCGCATCAAACGGGGAGTGCCTGAAATCAATGCCACGTCGACAGCCGACATGGCATTCATGCTGCTGGTGTTCTTCCTGCTTGCCACCTCCATGGGTGTGAAGAAGAGCATCCGTCGTGAGCTTCCCCCTTCGACCGACTCGGTGCGTGTGGAACCCTTGCGGGTGAAGGAACGTGACCTGCTTGTGCTCCGTCTGGACGGAGAAGGCAGGCTGTTTGCAGGTTCCGAAGAAATCCCACTGACGGATGTCAAGGAGCGTGTGAAGCATTTCATTGCCAATCCGGACAATGAGGAGTCGTTGCCGGAGAAGCATTCGCGCGAAGTGCCGTTGCTGGGAACAGTGGAGGTGACGGATACCCATGTCATCGCGTTGCGTTATGACCCCCATACCGATTACCGGACCTATTTCGAGGTGCAGAACCTGTTGCTGGAGGCTTATCGCGAACTGCGCGATGCCGAGGCGGAGAAACGTTTCCACTGCACCTTTGACCGCGCCACCTCCGAACAGCAGGAAGCCATCCGTGCCTGTTATCCGCAGCGTATTTCTGAGACGATGACCGCGGAGGAGAAAGGAGGGCGTGACTGATGGGAATGTTCATGCGCAGGAAACGTCGGCAGATTCCGGGACTGAACACAGCCTCGCTGCCCGACCTGATATTCACCATGCTGTTCTTCTTCATGATTGTGACCAACATGCGGGAGTCTTCGCCTCATGCACCCTTGGAGTTGCCTGCCGGACAAGGGCTGGAGAAGGTGGGCGAGACGTCCGGCCTGCACTATATCTATATAGGTATGGAGCAAGGAAAGACTTATGTACAGTGGGACGACGATGTGTTGCCTCTTGGACAGCTTGAACATCGGCTTCGTCTGTTGCAACAGTCGGTAGAGACCGACGGACCCCTTGAAATTGCCTTGGGGGTCGACGGACGGGTGGAGATGCAGCAAGTCGAAGAGGTGAAGCAGGTGCTGCGTCGCAATCGGGTGTCGGTGGTCTATTATCTGGGTGAGGAATCCCGTCCGGAACATTAAGACGAATCTTTACGTATTTAAGCTTTAAACGTTAAATGCGTCCCGAATCTTTAAAGAATGCCTTTGTCGGGACAAGTGATAAAATGTTCGGATTAATGACTGCATGGGCGGATTGTAACCCTTGTGGATGTCGGTTGAAAACCCTTGCTCTTTCTGTTTTGTTGTCAAAATGTTATTAAGGAGTACTTCTGTTCCGCTTTCGGATCCTTTCCTTCTTGTTTTTTTATTATCTGTTTTCACTATTTAGCATGTAAAATATTTGTATGTCTATGAAAAGGACTACTTTTGTTCGACAATCATTTAACTATTCAACGAACATGAAGAGAAAGTTACTTTTCCTGCCTCTGCTCTTCCTTTGTCTCTTGGGTTATGCCCAACAGATAAACTGGAACGAGGCATTGCCTGCCGACTCGAAAACGTTGGTGGGTAAATTGCCGAACGGCATGACCTATTATCTTCGTCACAATGAAGAACCTAAGGAGCGCGCCAGCTTCTACATCATCCGTAACGCCGGCGCCTTGCTGGAGAATGACGACCAGGACGGTTTGGCACACTTCCTGGAGCACATGGCATTCAACGGCAGTAAGAATTTCCCGGGCAACAGCATGATCTCCACCCTGGAGCGTCACGGTGTGTCATTCGGTGGTAACCTGAATGCCTACACTGCCCACAACGAAACGGTCTACAACATCAGCTCGGTGCCTGTGACCGATGAGGCTGTCATTGACACCTGTCTGCTGATTCTGCACGACTGGACCTATTACCTGACGCTCTCCGACAAGGATATCGACGAGGAGCGTGGTGTCATCACCGAAGAGTACCGTACCCGTAACACCAGCGCCGCCCGTCTGCAGAAACAGCAGCTGGCTGCCTTGCTGAAGGGTTCCCAGTATGTGGAGCGCGATGTCATCGGTGACTTGAACGTCATCCAGAACTTCAAGCCGCAGACCATCCGTGACTTCTATCACAAGTGGTACCGCACCGACTTGCAGGCCATCGCCATCGTGGGTGACTTTGACGTGGCAAAGATGGAACAGAAGATCAAGGATATCTTCACTTCCATTCCTGCCGTGAAGAATCCTGCCAAGCGTCCGTTCTATGAAATCCCGTCTCATGAAGAGACCTACTTCTGTCTGGCGACCGACAAGGAAGCCACCAGCTCACGGGTGGAACTGGTACGCATTTACCGCGATGAGGACAACACCGGCAAGGTGACTTATCAGGACATCAAGGACGGTCTGATGCAAAGCTTCTACAACACGATGTTGTCAAACCGTATTGCTGAAATCATCCAGCGCGGCAATGCTCCCTTCCTGGGTGCCTCCATAGGGGTAGGAGGTATGGTGCGCGGCTATGCAGGCTATTCGTTGTCTGCCACTGCCAAACCCAATCAGGAGAAGGAAGCCCTGGAGGCTGTCATCCGTGAGAACGAACGTGTCATCCAACACGGATTTACCGAGTCCGAACTGGACCGTGTGAAGACCAACATGCTCACCAGCTTGCGCTCGATGCTGAAAGACGTCGACAAGACCAACAACGAACAATACATCCGCGACATGCAGGCCAACTTCCTGGAGAATGCCGGCATGATCAGTACGGAGGACTATGTGGCTGCTGCCGAGAAGGTCATCCCGACCATCACCGCCAAGGAGGTATCAGACCAGGTGAAGAAATGGTGGAAGGCTGACAACCGTGTCATCCTTATCTCCGGTCCGAGCGAGGGTGTGACCCACCTGACCGAGCAGGAAGCCCGTGACATCATCGCAGCTACTGAGGGCAAGCCCGTGGAGGCTTATACCGACAATGTGGTAAGCGGTAGCCTGATTGCCGAGGACCTGAAGGGTTCCAAGGTTGTAGCTACGAAGGAACTTCCGCAGTTTGAGGCTGTAGAATGGACGTTGGAGAATGGTGCCAAGGTGGTATTCCGTAAAGCTGACTTCGAGAAGGACAACGTGGCGTTGAGCGCCTTCAGTGCCGGCGGTACTTCCATGTATGCCGACCTCGACCTGCTGCCTGCCGCCAGCAACGTGAGCGCTTTCGTGGCTGCCTATGGTCTGGGCGACTATGACGCCATCTCCCTGAGAAAAGTGCTGACCGGTAAGAAGGCAGGTACGGGCATCGGTATCGGCGGTCTGTATGAGAGCGTGAGCGGAAGTGCTACGCCGCAGGATTTCGAGACCATGATGCAGATGATTTACCTCCGCTTCCAGAAACCGCGCTTCGATGCCAAGGCACACGAGGTACTGCTCAGCCAGAACCGCATCCGCGTACAGCAGATGGAGGGACAACCGCAGAAGATGATGCAGGACTCTCTGAGCCTGATTTCGACTGACTACAATCCCCGTACTCTCCTCTTCAACGAGGCTTATCTGGACAAGATTACATTGGACCGTATCGAGAAAGTCTATCGTGACCGCATCTGCGATGCCAGCGACTTCACCTTCATCATTGTCGGTAATGTGGAGCAGGAAGTGGCAAAGGCAATGGTTGAGAAATACATCGGTTCCATCCCGTCACTCAACCGTCATGAGAAATGGGTTGACCGGAAGGTGAGAGGTCCGAAGGGCAAGGTGGAGAAAGTACTCTACTTCCCGTTGCAGAACCCGAAGTCTACGGTACTCGTGTCGTTCACTCACGAAATGAAGTATACGTTGAAGGACGGTTACCTGATTGATATCCTTGCCAACATCCTGACCAACCGCTACACCAAGTCCATCCGCGAGGAGCAGGGTGGTACATACGGGGTAGGCGTGAGCGGAAACGTTTCGCGTGAACCGGTGAACAGCTACAATATCTCCATGCAGTTCGACTGCGACCCTGCAAAGGCTGCCGAGCTGAAACCGTTGCTCTATGCAGAGGTTGACAAAATCATCAAGGACGGTGTGACAACCGAAGAACTCGACAAGGTGGTGAAGAACGCCTTGAAAGAGAGCGAGCAGAGCAAGAACCACAATGGCTACTGGATGTCTGTCCTGACCAGCTACTACCAGATGGGCATTGACTTGAACGACCCGAAGAACTACGAGGAAATCATGAAATCGTTGACTCCGAAGGATGTTCAGGACTTTACGAAGAGATTCTTTAAGAATGCCGATGTGCTTGACCTGATTCTTGCACCGGATTCTGCCAAGAAATAAGCGGCTTCCCATAAAGCCGGATTGAAAATTGCCGTCGTGAGCCGGGTGCTTGCAACGGCAATTTTTTTGTATGCCCGGAGGATTTACTCCGCTTCCTTGCGCTTATTTGGCTGAAAAGCACTAACTTTGCAGACCTTTTATCCCAAATCGTTCATTGGCTGCTCCGAGTCTAATGAACGATTTGGGTTTAGGTTTTGAGTTTCTCGGATGGTGTCGCTCCGGCTTTCGTGTAGACCGGAACAGCTTCCGATGACCCTCTTCTTTAATTTAAACGCATTGAAGGTGAAGAATATTAGACTGATTGTTTGGATAACAGCCTGTCTGCTGTCTGTGCAGTGCTTGTGGGCGCAGCCGGCAGTGAGCAGCGACTCGATAGTGAAACACTTCCTGATGGACTCCGGTGTCAAGGTGACTGAAGGCAATCAGGTGAAACTGCTGAAAAGCGGTAAGGACAAGTTTGCAGATTTGTTTGAAGAGGTGCGCCGTGCCCGGCATCATGTGCACCTGGAATATTTCAACTTCCGCAACGACTCCATTGCCAATGCGCTCTTTGCCCTGTTGGCGGAGAAAGTGAAGGAAGGCGTGGAGGTGCGTGCCCTGTTTGATGACTTCGGGAACATGTCCAACAACCAGCCGTTGAAGAACAGTCACCTGCGCAAGCTGCGCCGGTTGGGAATCCAGATTTATGCCTTCGACCCCATCCGCTTCCCTTACGTGAATCATGTCCTGAAGCGCGACCACCGGAAGATTGTGGTCATTGACGGACGCGTCGCCTACATGGGGGGCATGAATGTGGCGGACTATTACATCAACGGGACGGAAGTCGTGGGCAAGTGGCGCGACATGCACATGCGGGTGGAAGGTCCTGCCGTGGCGGAACTCCAACTGATTTTCATGGACATGTGGAAACAGGTGACCCACGAAGACCTGGTTGCACAAGCCGCTTATTTCCCACAGCCCGAAGCGGTGACCGACAGCGTGGAGATGGCGATTGTGGACCGGTATCCCGGACGTACCCCGAAGTCGATACGTCGGGCTTATGTAGCATCCATTGACGCGGCACAGCGGAAGATTCAGCTTATCAATCCTTATTTTGTTCCGACCCATTCCATCAAGAAAGCCCTGAAGGACGCCATCGACCGCGGCATCGACGTGGAGATTATGATTTCTGCCAAGTCGGACATTCCCTTTACGCCCGACGCTTCCACTTATTTTGCCTATCAGCTAGCCAAACGGGGGGCAAGGGTCTATCTGTACAACGGCGGATTCCATCATTCCAAGATTATGATGGTCGACGATATCTTCTGCACGTTGGGTTCCGCCAACCTGAACAGCCGCAGTCTGCGCTACGATTATGAGGTGAATGCGTTCATGTTCAACCGGGATGTGACCGACGAGCTGATCCGTATGTTTGAGGACGACAAGCTCTCTTCCACGCCGCTGACACGGGAAGTATGGATGCGCCGTACCCCTTGGAAACGCTTCGTCGGCTGGTTTGCCAACCTGTTTGCCCCTTTCCTGTGATTCCCTGAATACATCCCAAAATTGACTAGTCTCTGCTTCCGTCAACACGGCGGCTCAATTCGGTACACACAGGCGTTTGACATAGAACAAGTGGGGGATTAACAGACCAAAGTATAATACTTAGCCTGCCAAAGTATTATACTTAGACCCCCTAAGTATTATACTTTGCTCCGTCAAGAGCAGGTGCATAGCGTGTCTATACCGTGTGTCCGTCACGTCCATCCCGTATGCTTGTCGTGTCCAGCCTTTATTCCGTCAGGATAGCGGCAGGAAGATGCTTCTTCTGCCAGGTCGAATAGCCCGGTGTCAGGGCACGGGTAAAGCGGGTGGGGGAGGTCCCTTCGTCGGTAGACGTATCGGGGTTCTCCGGGTTCTCAGGCTCCTCCGGAGTCTCAGGTTCCTCGGTCGACCCGGTGTTCTCGGCATTGGGCGGAATGTTGCCTTCTACCCACTCCAGGGTATTGGCGAGGAGCAGCTCGCGTTCGTCGCCCAGGTCATACCAGGGGAAATAGGACAGCTCATTGATGACATACCGGGGCTCGAAGCCGGAGGCATAGTCCGACTCACCCTTGGCATTGTAGACGGTGGAAGTCACGGGGTAGATGACAAAGTCATACGGACTGTCGATGCGCGTCATGGCGACATTCTTGCCGGTGGTAGTTACGCCGATGAGGTTCACCTCCATGTAGGGGCGCAGGCAGTTGATCATCATTTCCGAAGCTGATGCCGTGTAGAGACCCGAGATAATGAAGAGGCGTCCCAGGTTGAGATTGTAGGAACTGTATTGAGGGTCGAGGTTCAGGGCGTAGTTCAGGTCCTGCCGTTTGTCGTTGAACTCGAAGTGTGCGAATTCCTGTCCCAGTGCACTGGAGGGAGCCAGCAGACTACCCAGTTCCTGGGCGCTGGTCACATAGCCTCCCTGGTTGTAGCGCAGGTCGAGGATGAAGTCGTTGACGCCCGCCTGCCTGAATTGCTGGAAGACGGAGAGCATCTGCTGCATGTAGGCGACATCGTCCGTGTTGTTGTCGTCGCGTCCCCTCATGAACTCGTTGTAGACCAGATAGCCAATCTTCCGTCCGTTCCGTTCGATGACCTTCTGTACGAAGAAGGGATTGTTTTCCATTGCCACGGCAGCCGGGAGCGTCACCTCGCGTGTCTCAGACATCCACACGATGTTTCCCGTTGTCGGGTCGGTCATGGGTGTCGAGAGAGTCAGGCTGACACCCGAGCCGGTCGTCAGCAGGTCGGCATTCGAGGAGCTGACGTTCTTGCCGTTGATGGCGGTGATGTAGTCGCCCCGTTTGATGCCTGCCTGTTCGGCTGGAGACCCCGGCAGGACAAGCAGGATACGTGCCGTCTGGTGGGTCGTTGTTCCCGTCGGGTCATTGCTGACGACAACGTCCATGCCGTAAGTGACGGGTTGCAGGTAGCTGCGGGTCTGGCTCTCCTCCTTCATCTCCAGGTAAGAATAACGGTCGTGCGAAGCCAGCAGCATGGGGAAGAACTCATCCACGGGGTAGAAGTAGTTTTCCGATTTCAGCTCGGGAATCTCCTGGTAGTAGAGATAGACATCCTTCATCTGGTTGGCAATCCACTGGTCCTCCTCCGTCTTTTCGATATATTCGTGAGTACGGTCTTCGCCACAGGAGCTCAGCAAGGAAGCGACGGTGAGCAGGAGACCGGTCAGGTAAATGTTTCGTTTCATGTCTGATAAGATTTTTTGTCGTTGCAAAAATAGCCGATTCCACGCACATACGGCAAGGAGTGAGCCTTTCTTTTCGGACTTTTTAGGAGCTTCGCCCAAGATTTTGTACTATATTTGCCTCTCGATATCCCTTGTGCGCAAGTTATGAAGAAATTCCTGAAGGTGGCGGGACTTGTGATAGCCATTCCCGTCGGCTTGTTTATCATATTGGCTGTCCTGCTCTATGTTCCTGCCATCCAGAACTTCGTGGTGGACAAGGTGACGGGCATCGCTTCCGAAAAGACCGGCATGCAGATTCGTGTGGACAATGTGCGTCTGGGTTTTCCGCTCAGCCTGCGTGTCAACGGGGTGGACATCCTGTCGCATCGTCAGGACACCCTGCTGTCTGCCGGACAGTTGCAGGTCGATGTCCAGTTGCTCCCGTTGCTCCGTAAGCAGATTGAGGTCGACGGCGTCAGTCTGAAAGACGTACGGATGAACACCGAGGACCTGATTCCGTCCGTTGCCCTCCAGGGGACGTTGGGCGAATTCTACCTCTCGTCGCACGGAGTGGCACTCGACCCCGAGATTGCCATTGTCAACAAGGCCCTGCTGCGCCGGACACACCTGACCGTCAGTCTGCGTGACACCACTACTACAGATACCACTGAAACCTCTTCCCCCACGTACTGGAAAATCCTGGTGAAAAGCCTCCAATGCGAAGACGTCGATGTCGCGTTGCACCTGACCGATACCACACGGATGGCTGTCGGACTGGGCAACCTCGACCTGCAGGGAGGGGAAATCGACTTGCGACACGCTGCTTACAGCCTGCGTCGGCTGGTTGTGAAGGACGGCGCCTTCTCGATGGACAATGACACGTTGGAAGCCCTCCCGGGACTTGACCCTGCCCACCTGTCTTTCACACAGTGGAATGCCGAGATTGATTCGGCGTCTTATCAGGGACGGCGGATGGCGGCTGTTATCCGGAACTTTGCGTTGAACGAGCGTTCCGGTTTGCAGGTCCGTTCGTTTACCGGACGGCTGGATGCCGACGACGAAGCAATCCGTCTGCCGGAGCTTCGCCTGGAGACCTCCGACTCGTATGTGGAAACACGTGCCCGCATCGACTGGAAGGCACTGGAGGGAGGCGGCACTGCCGACATGAGCGTCCGTCTGCTTGCCGAACTGGGTAAGCAGGACCTGATGCTGCTGGCAGGTGGCATGCCGGAAGCCTTTGTGCGTGCCTACCCGAATGCGCCGCTCACTCTGCGTGCCGGGGTGGACGGCAACATGCAGCAACTGAAACTCACCGGTCTGCAGTCCGAGCTGAAGGGTGTCTATGAGCTGAGTGCCAAGGGAGAGGTCTACGATGTGCTCGACAACAGGAAGCGTCGGGGCGAAGTGGTGCTGGATGCCGTGACGCATGACTTGGACTGTGTGGCAGCCCTGGCAGGTCTGGCGGACAGTACCCTGGTCATCCCGCGGGGCATCACCTTCAAGGGCAATGCCGGGGTTGCCGGTGAACAATACACGGCGGACCTGGTGGTCACCGAGGGCACCGGTCGGGTGGAGCTGCAAGCCGACTGCCGGACGGATACCGAGACGTATGACGTGACATTGGCGGTGGACAGCCTCTACGGACGGGACTTCCTGCCTCACGATTCCTTATATTATGTGTCGGCTACGCTGGCGGCTCACGGACGCGGGTTTGACCCCTACCATCCTGCCACGCACGCACAGGCAGACTTGTCGGTGGAACGTCTGCAATATGCAGCCTATGACCTGACGGACCTGAAGCTCCGTGCTTCCCTGGCAAAAGGCGATGCCCGTCTGGAGTTTGACAGCCGGAACCCGTTGCTGGCAATGACGACCACCCTGGATGCGCAGTTGCGTCGTCGGGGAGTGGGCGGACGGTTGCTGGTGGACCTGGCGGACGTCAACCTGCCGGAGTTGCAGGTCGCTTCATTCCCCTTCCATGTCGGGGCACTGTTCACACTCGATTTCCGTACGGACTTCCGCAAGACACACTGGTGCAAGGGAGCACTGGAGAACCTGAGCTTCCGTTCGGAAAAGAACAACTATAAGGCGAAGAACCTCTATTTCAACGTAGACCTGCGTCCGGACTCCACCTGCATCAATGCCGATGCCGGCGACTTGAACCTGCACCTGGACGGACGGCGCGACATCCAGTCCATCATCCGGGCACTCTCTACCTTTGGGACGGAGTTGGCTGCACAGGCCGAGGACAAGTGGCTCGACCAGAACAAGCTGAAGGCACTCCTGCCGGACCTGTGCCTGCGCTTGAAGGCAGGTACCGATAATCCCATATACAATTACCTGGCGATGAACGGCTTCAAGTACGACGAGGTGTTTGCCGACTTTGACACTTCGCCGTTGAGGGGCATCAACGGGACTTCCCACATCTACTGCTTGCGCACCGACAGCCTGCAACTGGACACCATCCGTCTCAACATGATGCAGGATTCGTTGGGCGTGAAGCTCTTTGCCGAGGTACGCAATGCCCCCACCAACCGCCAGTTCGTCTTCGATTCCCGTCTGAATGCGTTCATCCATCCGAAGGGGGCGGGGCTGGAGCTGAACTACTACGACAGCAAGGGCGAGCAGGGAGTCCACCTGGGACTGAATGCCACGATGGCAGACGACGGACTGCGCTTCAAGTTCTACCCCGAGCAACCCATCATTGCCTTCAGTCCCTACCGGCTGAACCGCGACAACTACATCTACCTGCATAAGAACGGCCATGTGGAGGCTGACCTCCGGCTGGATACCCAGGACGGCGGACGTGCCTTCCAGCTCTATTCCGCTCCCGACACGGACGCCTGGCGCGACCTGACCGTATCGCTCCATCGGGTCGACATCGGCAAGCTGATGCAGGTGCTCCCTTACCTGCCCGACATCGAAGGCATCCTGGATGCGGAACTCCACTACATCCAGGCCGACAGGAACAGCCTGTCGGTGGCTTTCGAGACTGCTGTGGACTCGCTGGTGTACGAGCATACGCCGGTGGGCGACATTGCCTGTTCGGGCATTTACCTGCCCAAGGAGGACAACACCCACTTTGTCGACGCCCGCCTCTCCCTGGATGAAGAAGAAGTCGTGGCGCTCTCGGGTGACTACCACAATACCGGCGACGGACTGTTGGACATGACTTTGGGATTGAAACACTTCCCCCTGAAGCTTGCCAACGGCTTCATCCCGGACCGCATGGTGACGCTTTCAGGAGACCTCGACGGGGAGGTTGCCGTGAAAGGACGTACGGCGGCTCCGGTCATCGACGGACAGCTGGCACTCGACTCCGTCATGCTGGTGGCAGATGCCTACGGGGCACGTTTCCGGCTGGACAACCGTCCCGTGACCATCGAAGGGAGCAAGCTCAAGTTTGACAACTTCAGTGTGTACACCCGGGGCAGCAACCCGTTTGCACTGACGGGAACCGTAGACTTCTCCAACCTGACCAATACCCTGCTGGACCTCCGCATGGTGGCGCGGAACTATGAGTTGATCAATGCGCCGCGGCAGAAGAACTCGGTGGTGTTCGGCAAGGTTTACGTCGACATCTTCTCGACGCTGAAAGGCGATATGAACAACCTGAAGATGCGGGGAAACATCAACGTGCAGGGCAACACCGACGTCACCTACATCCTGAAGGACTCTCCGCTGACGGTAGAGGACCGGCTGAGCGGGCTGGTGACCTTTGTGGACTTCCGCGACACGACGACCGTGCTGACTCCCGTGCAGCCGGTCTATACGGCTGGAGGAGTGGACATGCTGATGACCCTTCAGATAGATGAGGGGGCACAGGTGCGTGCCAACCTGAGTGAGGACGGCGAGAGCTACATCGCACTGAACGGAGGCGGTACGCTCTCGATGCAGTACACACCGCAAGGGGAGTTCCTCCTGTCCGGGCGCTATACGGTGGTCGGCGGACAGATGAAGTATGCCTTGCCGGTCATCCCGCTGAAGACCTTTACGCTGAAGAACGGAAGCTATGTGGAGTTCAACGGTAACCCGATGAACCCTGTGATGAACATTGCCGCTACGGAGCGTGTCCGTACCACGGTGACGGAGAACGATGTGCCCCGTTCGGTGAACTTTGATGTGGGTGTCGCCATCACCAATTCGCTGGAAAACATGGGGCTGGAGTTCACCTTGGAAGCACCCGAGGATGCGGGTATCCAGAACCAGCTGGTATCCATGTCGAAGGAAGACCGGGGCAAGCTGGCAGTCGCCATGCTGGCTACGGGCATGTACCTGGGTGAAGGAGGAGGCAGCAAGTCCAACGGCTTCAGTGCAAACAGTGCGCTGAACTCGTTCCTCCAGAGCGAAATCACCAACATTGCCGGCAATGCCCTGAAGACGGTGGACATCACGGTCGGCATGGAAGATGCCACGTCGGCAGACGGGTCGCAACATACGGACTACTCCTTCCGCTTTGCCAAACGTTTCTGGAACAACCGCATCAGCATTGTCATCGGCGGACGCATCTCTACCGGTAACGACGACCCCAACAAGGGAGGCACGTCGGAATCCTTCATCGACGACATCTCGGTGGAATACCGGCTGGACAACAGCGGAACGCGCTACATCCGTGTGTTCCACAACACCAACTTCGACAGCATGCTCGACGGCGAGATTACCGAGACGGGTGCCGGTATCGTGCTGCGCAAGAAGGTGAGCAAGCTGAGCGAGCTTTTCATCTTCCGCAAACGGAAGCAACCCGACCGCAACGAACAACCAAGAACTGAAAAATGATGAGACGACACGATTACCTTTTCTATATAGGTGTGCTGGCGCTGCTGTTGGCTGCCTGCTCCACCACCAGGAATCTCCCTGCCGACGAGGTGCTCTACATCGGTATCAAGGACACCGAAGTCGTGAACAAGGACAAGAGCGATGCCGGGAGCACCGCACTGGAGGAAGTGGAGGCAGCCTTGGCGTGTGCGCCCAACCATGCCCTGATGGGAAGCTCTTCCATCCGGGGACCGCTCCCCTATACGCTGTGGATATACAACAAGTATGTCAACAGCCAGTCGAAGTTCGGACGCTGGATGTTCGACAAGTTTGCCGCCACGCCGGTGTTCATCTCCACGGTCAATCCGGAACTGCGTGCCAAGGTGGCGACGAACGTCCTGCACAACTACGGCTATTTCCGGGGCAAGGTGGATTATGAAGTGCTGCCCGACGAGAAGAACCCCCGCAAGGCAAGAGTGCGCTATGTGGTCGACATGCAGCAGCCCTACTACATCGATACCCTCGTGTATGAAGGCTTTCCCGCTCCGGCGGACAGCCTGATTCAGGCAAACCGGAAAGAAGGTCTGTTGCTCCCCGGCGACAACTTCAACGTGACCCAGCTGGAGGCGGAACGCAACCGCATCGCCACGCTCCTGCGCAACAACGGGTACTACTACTACCGTTCCAACTACATCACTTACCTGGCGGACACTGTGCAACACCGGGGACATGCCAGCCTCCGGATGCAGCCCGTGGCAGGTCTTCAGGCGCAGGTCAACCGTCAGTACACCGTGGGAGACCTGCGGCTGAACATGTACGACAACAACCGCTTCCGTGACTTCGAGCATTCCATTACCCGTCCGGGCATCTCCATTAACTACAACGGGGACAAGATACCGCTCCGTCCCGGAGTGCTGTTCAACAACTTCCGTTTCCGCCGGGGCGAGCTTTACTCTGCCCTGAAACAGCAGTACACCCAGGAGAACATCAACAGCATGGGGCTGTTCAGCTCCGTGGAGTTCCAGTATACACCCCGGGACACCACCGGACGCAACAACGTGCTCGATGTGGACATCAATACCCGCTTCGACAAGCTGCTTGACGGCGAGCTGGAGTTCGACTTCAAGTCAAAGAGCAACGACCAGATGGGACCCGGCGCCTCGTTTGCCGTGTCGAAACGCAATGCCTTCCGCGGGGGAGAGACCTTCTCGGTACAGCTTGACGGGTCGTATGAGTGGCAGACCGGTTCCTCGGTTGAGGGCAACAGTGCGGTCATCAACTCCTACAGCTACGGCATCTCGATGGCTGTCGACTATCCGCGGCTGGTCATCCCCTTCTACCGTCCGCGCTGGTCGCCGTTCAAGCGGACGTCGCAGTTCAAGATTTACATGCAGAAGCTCAACCGTGCCGGCTATTACCGGATGCTTTCCTTCGGAGGAACGGCAACCTACACCGTGCAGACCTCTCCCGTATCGCGCCACACGTTCACTCCCCTGCGACTGACCTTCAATGTGCTGCAAGGGACTACGGAGAAGTTTGACTCCATCCGCAATGCCAACCAGGCACTCTACATCAGTATGCAGAACCAGTTCATCCCCGCCATGAGCTACACCTATACCTATGACGACACCCCGTTCAAACGCAAGCGTCACCACACCTGGTGGGAGACCTCGGTCACCTCGTCGGGCAATGTCACGTCGGGCATTTACGCGCTCTTCGGAAACCGGTTCAATGAAAAGGACAAGATGTTGCTGGGTAACCCCTTTGCCCAGTTCCTGAAGGTGACTTCGGAGCTGCGGCGGACCTTCTCGCTGGGTGACAAGCTCTCACTGGCTACCCGTGTGTTCGGAGGAGTCATCTATGCATACGGCAACTCTTCCGTCGCTCCCTACAGCGAACAGTTCTACATCGGCGGCGCGAACAGCATCCGTGCCTTTACCGTCCGCTCCATCGGTCCCGGACGTTACCAGCCGCAGACGGGCATGTACTCCTACATCGACCAGACGGGAGACATCAAGCTGGAGGCGAATGTCGAACTCCGCTTCCCCATTTTCGGCGACCTCTACGGGGCGACCTTTCTCGATGCCGGCAACATCTGGCTGTTGCGCGAGGACGCACAACGTCCCGGCGCCAAGTTCTCGCTGAAGGACTTTGGCAAGCAGATAGCCCTGGGTACGGGTGTCGGCTTCCGCTATGACCTGGAATTCCTGGTGCTCCGCCTGGATGTCGGCATCGGCCTGCATGCCCCCTACGAGACCTCGCGCAAGGGGTATTACAACATCCCCAAGTTCTGGGACGGTCTGGGCTGGCACTTTGCCATCGGCTATCCCTTCTAATTCCTTTTTCCCTTTACAAGCTGACTGCCATATCCCCCTCCTGCGTATGAAACGAAACAGACCTTCAGACAAAACAATGTTCATTGTCATAGCCGTGGTGATTGTCTTCGCCTTCAAGCTATGTCGACGGGAGCATACGGAACCAGCTGACAGGTGGGAGGACGGCTCCCGCATCTCTTTGCCCGTCTTCTCGGGAAGCTCCGTCTCCGGTCCGTCTTCAGACACCCTGCAGAATGCGTCCGGTGGAACGGAATACTCCCGACAGCGTCCGTCGAACCGCCAAGAGCGTGACTTGTGGAACCGCCGGAACATGACGATGGACGGCGACGGGGATATCAACCCTGCCGATGCAGACCCGACGGAATATGACCTGATGCAGGAAGACCCCGACCTGTATGATTTCAATGCAGATTGACAGCCGTCTCTGTCGCCGGATGCGATACCCGGCAGCCTCCACCCTGTCTGTCTGCTTTCTCTGACCGATGGGGCGGTCGGGGGACAAATGACCGATTCGGATTGAAAAAAGACGAAAGAACAGTACAACGCATTCTTCGATTTTCCCTAGCTTTGCAACGCGTTAAGGAGAAGGCACATCGCCCCCTTGACCATTGTCAAATTTAAAATCGCAGTATAGAAATGAAACCTACATTGTTTGTGCTGGCTGCCGGTATGGGCAGCCGTTACGGTGGTTTGAAGCAACTTGACGGGCTGGGTCCCAACGGGGAAACCATTATGGACTATTCTATCTTCGATGCCATCCGGGGTGGCTTTGGTAAGATTGTGTTTGTCATTCGTAAGGATTTTGAGAAAGACTTCCGTGAAAAGATATTGAGCAAATATGAGAACCACATCCCTGTGGAGCTCGTGTTCCAGTCTGTTGACAAGCTGCCCGCCGGCTTCACCTGTCCCGAAGGACGTGTCAAGCCGTGGGGAACGAACCATGCCGTACTGATGGGAAAAGAGGTCATCAACGAGCCGTTTGCGGTGATCAATGCCGATGACTTCTACGGACGGGACAGCTTTGCCGTTCTGGGACGCTGGCTGAGCGAACTGCCCGAAGGCGCGAAGAACCGCTATTGCATGGTGGGCTTCCGCGTCGGCAACACCCTCTCGGAGAGTGGAACCGTGGCACGCGGCATCTGTTCCACCAACGACGAAGGTTGTCTGACCACCGTCGTGGAACGTACCGAAATCATGCGTGTGGACGGAAAGGTATGCTACAAGGACGAACAGGGCGCATGGGTTGCCGTGGACGACAATACCCCCGTCTCCATGAACATGTGGGGCTTCACTCCCGACTATTTCAAGTATTCCGAAGACTACTTCATCGACTTCCTCAAGAACAACCTCGACAACCTGAAGGCCGAGTACTTCATCCCCTTGATGGTCAACAAGCTCATCAACGAAGGAACGGCTACGGTGAAAGTGCTCGACACCACGAGCAAATGGTTCGGCGTGACCTATGCAGCCGACCGTCAGGGTGTGGTCGACAAGATTCAGTCGCTGGTTGATGCCGGTGAATATCCCTCTAAATTGTTTGAATGAAATCCATCCGAGAAATCTATCGCATCGGTCAAGGACCTTCGAGCAGCCACACCATGGGACCCCGTAAGGCTGCCGAAGCTTTCCTTGCCCGTCATCCGGAAGCCACCTCGTTCGAAGTGACCCTGTACGGCAGTCTGGCTGCCACCGGCAAGGGACACATGACCGACGTGGCAATCATGAATGCTTTCGCTGACCATGCGCCTGTCCGCATCCTCTGGGAACCGAAGATATTCCTGCCTTTCCATCCCAACGGCATGCTGTTCAAGGCGATGGACGCCAACGGGAACATCACCGAACACTGGACCGTCTACAGCATCGGCGGAGGGGCACTGGCCGAGGAAGGCAAGACGTTGGCAGAAGGTGAGGACATCTATGCCATGGACAGCCTGGTGGACATCATGCACTGGTGTGAACGTACCGGCCGGAGCTACTGGGAGTACGTCCAGATGTGTGAGGACTCCTCGCTGTGGGACTATCTGTCGGAAGTATGGAAAACGATGGAGGCTGCCGTCGTGCGCGGCCTCGATCAGGAAGGCGTCCTGCCCGGTCCGCTCAACCTGCGGCGCAAGGCGGCTTCTTACTACATCAAGGCATTGGGCTACAAGGATTCGCTCCGTTCGCGCGGACTGGTATTCGCCTACGCCCTCGCCGTCAGTGAAGAGAATGCTTCCGGCGGACGCATCGTCACCGCACCCACCTGCGGGTCTTGCGGGGTGATTCCCGCCGTGCTGTATCACCTGCAACAGAACCGTTCGTTCAGTGAGATGCGTATCCTGCGGGCACTTGCCACGGCAGGACTCATCGGGAACATCGCCCGTACGAAGGCGTCCATCTCAGGAGCGGAGGTAGGCTGTCAGGGAGAAGTCGGTGTGGCGTGTGCCATGGCTTCGGCGGCAGCTACCCAACTGTTCGGCGGCAGTCCGGCACAAATCGAGTATGCGGCGGAGATGGGGCTGGAACACCACCTGGGCATGACGTGCGACCCTGTCTGCGGTCTGGTGCAGATACCCTGCATCGAGCGGAATGCCTACGCTGCCGCCCGTGCCCTGGATGCCAACATCTACTCCACGTTCACCGACGGTTCGCACCGGGTGTCGTTCGACAAGGTGGTCGAGGTGATGAAACAGACAGGGCATGACCTTCCTTCGCTCTACAAGGAGACGGGAGAGGGCGGTCTTGCCAAGGATTACCGTCCGATGGACGAATAAGCCCTTCTGAAGACGACGGGCGGATGAGCCGCTTGTCAAAGGTCAACATGTTAAACGAATCGCCTGAGAAGGATCTTCCTCTCACCAACATACAAGCTGGTGGCGGAAGGGGCTTCTCAGGCGATTTGCTATCAGTCAAGTCGGTTATTGGATACCCAAGGATAAGGTTCGATTGGAATTCAAATACCGTTTGAAGGCTTCTCAAAGTGCGTTCATCTTGACTTTCTTCCTTCGTTCGCCTCATAGACAGTTTGCAGCAGCCTTTCGCCGAGGATGGGACGGTAATGTCCGCGTTCGTAGTAGTTGTGGTAGTCGGCGGTGTAGGCGTTGATGCCGCTGAAGTCGAAGACGACACCCCTGCCGAAGAGGTGGTCAAGGACAGCCTTGTCGGCAGGATTCAGCTTGAGCTGGTCGTAGTCGGGACTGATAATCAGACGCACCTTCGTACGGTGGCGGTGCAGGAGGGCAGCTATCTGTCGCAGGAGCTGTGCCTGTTCGTCGCCGATGACCGGTGCCGCCACCACTTCCTGTGCCGGGCGGGGAGGGAACTCCTTGGGACGGTCGCGCCAGTAGGCTTCCTGCTGCTCGTCGATGAGGCGTTCCCGGGGATTGAGCGCGTCGTTGTTCTGCGGATTGCGTATCCGTCCGTAGGGATTCATGTATTTCATCGAGGAGGAGATGGTGCCCGTCATCCTGTAGCGGAGGTAAGCGAAGAGGAAGTTCGGAAGGGCAAAGGTCTGGAGCAGCTTCAGCTGTACGCCGACAAGGCTCTGTCCCGACACCTCGGGAGGGAGGAGGAAGCTGTAGCCCGATTGGACCTGGCTGCGCGACAACGAGGTGCCGTCGAGCACCAGCAGTACGTTCTTCAGCTCGGCACTGTCACGTTCGAGAGCCTGCAGCTTCAGGTAGATGGCACGCATGCTCTCGCCGTTGCCGAAGAGGCGGATGGCACGGTCGCCCGGGTCCAGGTGCTGTTCCCACATCCGGCAGGGGAATGCCATGGTGCACGAGTTGCCCAGGATGAAGGAGTTGAAGGGGATGCTGTCGCGGTTGTTCCGGTAGATGTTCCATCCCACCATCTCTTCGTTGAGCATCACGGCGGAGTCGTAGACGGGGTAACGGCGGAGCGTCATGAAGGGGTCGTCGTGGAAATAGAGCACGACGATGCCGGCGAAGGGGAGGAGCAGGAGGAGTGCTTTCAGGACAAGCTTCCGTGCGGCGGAGCCTGACCGGAGGGGAGGGGTATTCGGTTGTTTCATCAGAATTGCAGGTAAATGAAGTTTTCCGTCCCGAACTTGCCGTAGGCGAAGAGGACGAAGACAAACAGGTAATAGAGCGCCCAGCGCAGGGCGGCAGGCTGACGTTCCAGCCGTTGCAGTACGTCGCCCCGTGCCATGAAGTGCTCATAGACCAGCAGGAGCAGCAGGGTGGCTCCGGCGACGATGCAGCTGCGGTCGGGGATGCCGATGGAGACTTCCTTCCAGCTGCTGTGCACGCGGAAGGACAGGTGGCCGATGTAGTAGAAGGCTTCCTCCAGCGTCTGTGCCTTGAAGAAGATGAGCGACAGGGCGAAGACCAGGTAGGTGCGCACCTGGGAGAGGAGGGTGAAGAGACGGTTGCCGAGGCGGTCGCGCAGGGCGTTGCGGGCTTTTGCCGTCCGCTGTTCCCACACGATGACGATGCCCTGGATGAGTCCGTAGACCACAAACGTCCATCCTGCCCCATGCCACACGCCGAGGGAGACGAAGGTGACCAGCAGGCTGCCGGCGATGCCCCACTGTCCCCATCCGCGGACGACGGACGCCAGCGGGAGGTAGAGGTAGTCGCGTACCCACGACGAGAGCGAGATGTGCCAGCGCCGCCAGAACTCTGCCGTGGTCTGCGACGTGAAGGGGCGGTCAAAGTTGGGCGACAGCCGAAGTCCGAAGAGCAGGGCGCCGCCGACTGCCATGTCCGTGTAGCCCGAGAAGTCGGCATACAGTTCCACAGGATAGAGCAGTGCCGCCATGAGCAGCTGCACGCCCGATGCCTCGTGGACCGACGCGAACACATGGTCGATGTAGGGGCCCAGGTGGTCGGCAATCATCAGCTTCTTGATGAGGCCCACGAGGATGAGCTTGGCTCCGTAGGTCATCATGGGATAGGTGGCGGGGCGCAGTTCCTTCACCTGGGCGAGCAGGTTGCCCGGACGCTCGATGGGGCCGGAGAGGAACTTCAGGAAGAGGAGCATGTAGAGCAGGAAGTCCGTCACGTTCCGTTCCGCCTTCTCCTCACCCCAGTAGACCTCCGTCAGGTAGGCGAGTGCCTGAAAGGTGTAGAAGGAGATGCCCAGGGGGAAGAGGATGGAGGTCCCCGTCAGCTTCCCGGCATAGCGGAAGCCCGTCCAGCAGAGCACCAGGCAGAGGCAGGCGCCCCAGAAAGCCGCCTGCTGGCGTCCCGGGCGGTCTGCCGTCTTCTCGATGAGGATGCCTGCCCCGTAGGCGAACAGGGCGACAGCCACCGCCACCAGGAGAAACCCCACGTGGAAGTAGCCGATGAAGATGCAGCTTGATGCGAGCAGGACAGTTTTCCGGAAACGTTGCCCCACGAGGTAGCAGGCGGCGAAGCACAGCACGAAGAGGCAGGCAAATTCAGTGGATATGAATGACATGGACTACGACTTCATCTTGTTGGCAATGGCGGCGCAGAGGTCGCCCACGTTCTTCATCTTGACGATTTCGCGGAAGTTGAAGCGGACGCCGAAGGCCTTCTCCACTTCGCTGATGAGCAGCATGTTGGTCAGGGAGTCCCACCCGTCGACGTCGTGGGCGGTGGTCGTTTCGGTCAGGTTCAGACTTTCGTTCTTCAATACATGTCGGAAGATCCCGTTGAGGGCTTCCAGAATTTCAGCAGTTGTTTTCATTCGGTTGTGGTTTGAGTGTGTACAAGTGAATCAGTGAAATGCGGTGGGGCGGTCGGACTACCCGATCAGTTGCCTGATGCGCGGACGGTCGGTCTTGTTGCTCTTGTTCAGCGGGAAGACCGGCAGGAAATGGATGCGCTTGGGCAGCATGTAGGCAGGCAGACGGCTTTGCAGGTGCTGCATCAGCGAGGCGGTGTCCTCGGGGGCATGTTCCACCACGAGGTGCAGTTCGCAGCCGCCTTCTCCCTGCAGGGCGAGTACGACCGCATTGCACCGGTGGGCATAGAACTCCTTGGCGCAGTGCTCGATTTCGCCCAGCTCGATGCGGAAACCCTGAATCTTCACCTGGTTGTCCTTGCGTCCGCAGTAGATGAGGTCTCCGTCCGCATCGCGCCGGCAGAGGTCTCCCGTCCGGTAGTAGAGCCTGCCGTCCCGACGGACGAAGCATTGTGCCGTCAGCTCCGGTTGCTGCCAGTAGCCTGTCATGAGTTGCGGTCCGCTGAGCCACAGCTCGCCGGTGGTGTCTGTGGGGAGGGGCTGTCCGTCCTCACCGACGATGACTGCCTTCATCCCGGCAAAGGTTTTCCCGATGGCGACCATGCCGTTGTGCTGCTTGCAGCCGTGTGCAGGCACGGTGTAACGGGTACAGTAGATGGTGGCTTCGGTCGGTCCGTAGAGGTTGATAATCTCTGCATGGGGGATACACGGACGGAACGCCTCGAGCAGGTCGGCGTCCGAGGCTTCGGCGGTGACCACGAGGTAGCGCAGGTCCGGGAAGCTGAGTTCGTGGAAGTAGGGACGTGCCAGCCGCAGGACAGAGGGAGCCACGGCGGCGAAGGTCAGGCGGTGCCGTTCCATGAGGTCGAGCACCTGGAGGTACTTCATTCCTTCCTGCGGCACGGTGTAGACGCAGGCGCCCAGCGTGAGCGGGTAGAAGAACGACACCACCGAGACGTCGAACGTCAGCTCGAACATCTGCAACAGGCGGTCGTTCTCATTGAGCTTCCATCCCTGCGAACGGTAGGCAGCATAGAAGGCGTCGAGGTTGGCATGGCTGATGGGGACCCCCTTCGGCGTCCCGGTACTGCCTGACGTGAAGATGATGTACGCCGTCGTGTCCGCGAGGAACGTGTCGGGCGGAAGGTCGGGACACCCTTCGTCAGCGGTCGCCCCTTCGGCTGTGCAGCAACGGGGGATGGGGAGGTCGTCCGGGAGGATGTCCCGTCCGGCATATAGCACCAGCCCGATGCCGGCTTGTCCCACAATCTGCCGGTTGCGCTCGGCAGGGTAGTCGGGGTGGAGGATGACGTACGCTTTCCCCGTGAACCAGGCGGCGAGCAGGGAGGCATACGTCTCCATGGTGTTCTCGCCCGTCACGCCGACGACATTCCCGGCGTATCCTTCCAGCCGACGGCAGATGACGGCAACCTGCCGGAACAGTTGCGCATACGTGTATACCTTCTCTTCAATCACCAGGGCAGGACGCTCGGCATGTCTCAGGGCGGCAGTCCGGATGGTCGCCAGCAGGTGCCGGCGGTTTGCTTCGATATGAATCATAATTCTTGTGTTGTTTTCCCCGAAGACTGCCTTTTGCCGGAATACTACTATTCCCGGATGCCTAAAAAGTGTGAAAAGACGGAAGCTTCCCTTCGTGGGGGACAGGTCCGGTTGGGATGAAGCCTGGGCTTGTACCTTCTGCCGAGCAGGCTTGTACTTCGACTATACCGGGGATAGACGGACCAAAGTATTATACTTAGGCACCCTAAGTATTATACTTAGACCCCCTAAGTATTATACTTTGGTCCGTACGGGTACGGGGTTAGTCACGTCTGTCCCTGACTTGGTGAGGCTCTAGGCGCGTCCTTTCTTTCCGAACTCCGGGTCTATCTTCAGCAGGGCGGTTACGGCGAAGGTTGCCACGCAGCAGACCATGACCCAGATGAAGAAGTGTTCGTAGCCCATGAGCTCCTGCAGTTTGCCGGCTACCATGCCGGGCAGCATCATGCCCAGTGCCATGAAGGCGGTGCAGATGGCATAGTGCGCCGTCCGCTGTTCACCCTGCGAATAATATATAAGGTAGAGCATGTAGGCGGTGAAGCCGAATCCGTAGCCCAGCTGCTCCACGAAGATGCACGAGGAGATGACCCACAGGCTGTCCGGTTGGGCATAGCTGAGGTAGACGTAGACCAGGTCGGGGAGGGAGATGGCCCACACCATCGGCCACAGCCAGTGCTTCAGCCCGTGACGGGAAGCCGCTATTCCGCCGATGATGCCGCCCAGGAGCAGCCCGATGACGCCGACGGTGCCCTGCACGAAGCCCACTTCCTGCGTCGTCAGTCCCAACCCTCCTTCCGACACGGCGTCGATGAGGAAGAGGTTCGAGAGCTTGGCGAGCTGGGCTTCCGGCAAGCGGTAGAGGAGCATGAAGAGGACGGCTGCCCAGGCACGCGGCTTGGTGAAGAAGCTGACGATGGTCTGCCCGAAGCCCAGCCAGATGTTACGTCCCTGCATGCCGGACGGGATGCGGTCGGCTGTCGGACGGGGCAGGATGTACAGGTGGTAGAGGTAGAGGGCGATGAACAGTCCCCCCATCAGGAAGAAGGTGAGGGTCCAGGCGTAGGAGATGCGTCCGGTGGTGCTCTCCAGCCACCCCGCCAGCATGATGAGCAGCCCCTGTCCGGCAATGGTCGCGATGCGGTAGAACGTACTGCGGATGCCCACGTAGAGCGACTGTTCGTGGGGCGTGAGGGCGAGCATGTAGAAGCCGTCGGCTGCGATGTCATGGGTCGCGGAACTGAAAGCCATCAGCCAGAACAGGGCGAGCGAGGCACGGAAGAACCCGTCGAGCGGCAACGTCAGGGCAACCCCGGCGAGCGAGGCGCCGATGAGCAGCTGCATGGTGGTAATCCACCAGCGTTTGGTCTTCATCAGGTCGATGAAGGGACTCCAGAATGGCTTGATGACCCAGGGCAGGTAGAGCCAGCTGGTGTAGAGGGCGATGTCGGTGTTGGAGATGCCGAGCTGCTTGTACATCACCGTGGAGATGGTCATCACGGCAACGTAAGGCAAGGCTTCGGCGAAGTAGAGTGTGGGAACCCAGCCCCACGGAGCGTATTTCGTTGTTTTCATGTCAGTAGCGTGTTTCAATCGTGGTGTGCGGATAGTAGTGATGGAGGATGGCGTCGTACGTGTAGCCCCGTTCGCCCATGACGGCTGCACCTATCTGGCACAGACCCACGCCGTGTCCCCATCCGGCCCCGAGGAGGGTGAAGCGGGCAGGCGGAAGCGACCGGTCACAGTCGACCACAAAGGCGGAGCTGAACAGGTGGGACCGGGAGAGCGCCCGGCGGATTTCCAGTTCCTTGCCCAGCGTGAACGTCCGCCGGGTGCCCTCGATGCGCAGGCGGCAGATGCGTCCCGACGGACCCCGTTGCAGCGGGACCAGCCGCAGGATGTCGCCAAAGTCGATGCCCGTCCGTTCGCGGAGGAGCGTCGCCAGTTCCGCCTGGGTGTAGGTCACCCTCCAGCGGTAGAAGTCGGTGGTCTCGCGGTCGTAGGTGTTGAGCACCTGACGGAGGATGCGGGCATCCGAGGTGTGGCAGAACGCGTCGGGGGCGGAGCGTATCCACCGTTCCGCCTCTTCCTCCCGGGTGAGGTCGGGCAGGGGTGCCGTCGTCCCGGCTTGGTCGCGGACGGGTTGCAGGTAGGCGTAGTCGGTGTCGTCCCAGCAGGTGGAGAAGCGTTCGGTGATGCCGCCGCAGCATTTCGAGAAGCGGGCGTCACAGATGCGTCCGTCCGCCACCAGCACCTGTCCGGCAGTCTCGCGCACGGCACGGAGCACGTTGGGGTTGTCCGCACGGGTCACGCCCTGGTAACGTTGGCAATGGTCGTCGGCACAGACATCGAAGCGTGTGTGGTCCTCGCGGTCATACCAGCGGATGAGGCTGTCGTCCGTCCGTACGGCCGACGGGGCGTTGTGGAGGTGACGCTTCTCCATCTGGACCAGCAGCCAGCTGCGGGAGATGACGGCATGCGCCTTGAGGAACTCTGGCGAGGAGGTCGCTTTCATTTCCGAGGAGATGACGCTCACCAGGTAGTCCTCCACCGGCAGGCGGTTGATGGCGAGGAGGCGTCCGTCAGCGACAAGGAGATGCAGCTCTCCGCGGAACGTCTGTGTCTCCCGACGCTCCCAGTGAAAGCCCACGCCGATGGTGACATCCCGGAGCGAGAACGAGGCGTCGGTGTCACAGGGGCGGAAGAGGAATGCCGCCTGCTGCACGCCGTCGATGCAGACCTGTCCTTCCCGGACGGTGGCTTGCCGGATGCCCGGCATGACGGGAGTGCCGTTGACGGTGTAGCCTCCGTGCAGCTCGAAGGAAAGGCGGTCGGCTTGCAGGATGCCGACCTGTACGAAGGGTTCGCTCATGACAGGCAGCTTTTGAGGGTTTCGACCATGCGCCGGCAGTCGGCTTCCGGGATGCCCACTTCGGCAATCAGGGCAGCGGCGGTGGCTGCCGTCAGCTGTTCGAAGTCTTCCCGTCGGGGGGTGATGATGAGTCCGCCCATGTCGAGTGCGCCCGGACTGACGAGCGGTGAAGGGTAGGAGGCAGGGCGGTGCTTGCTCCGGGGCAGGACCACGACGACGGTGGCGTCCGCCTCCTGCCATGCCAGCAGGTTGATGCCCGGTTCGGGTACGACGGACAAGCCCGGACAGGCAGCCAGGCAGGTGTGGAACACCCTTTCGGCTTCTGCATCGTTCCCCCGGCAGAAGAGCACCCAGCCGGGACAGGCATAGCCCTCCAGCGTGTAGGCGGAGAGGCTTTCGTCAGCCGACTGAAGGAAAGGCTCGGCACTGAGCCAGCGGTGCAGGTCCCGTTCCAGGGGGACGACTCCCCGGCTGCCTGCCTGGAAGTGCAGATGGTCGGGAGCAGAGGCGCCGCAGCGCGGTCCGTTGTAGAACACGAGATGCCCCGTCAGGCTGCGTGCCATGCGGAGCAGGTCGATGAAGTGTCCGCGGATGCGTTGCGGGGTGTGCACGAGGCAGGGCAGGGTGAAGTGCCGGGGCAGGATGGGATAGGGGTTGACGAGCAGTTCATAGTGGTCGAAGCACGGGCGGTGCAGCTGTTCCTGCGGACGTTGCGGCAGGCAGAGGAAACACGGGCGCTGTGCCAGTGTCTCCCGGTCCATCTTTGCCCCGGTGGACACGATGCGTGCCGGGTTGTGCTGCAACACCAGTCCGTTCTCCAGGGTGCGCTGCTCCACGTGTGCCAGTTCGTCGTAGCGTCGGCGTGTGTCGTGCCAGACTTCCAGCTGACGGCGGAAGTAGCTGTCGGCTTCGGCTTCGTCGGGGCAGCAGGCACGCCGGTTGCGGTTGTGGCGGATGCGTGCCTCCACCTCGAGGGTACGCAGACGGTCCTTATAGAGGTTGTTGGCATTAATGCGCTCGATGCTGAGGGCGGCGTCGGAGTTCCCTTCCCAGCGGCGGCAGAGGTAGACCACGTCGTACCCCCTGCCGATGCGGTAACGACGGGAGAGCGTCAGTCCTGCCGCATAGTCCTCGCCGTAACTGGTGTTGGGCAGGAGATGCTGCCGCAGCAGAGGCGTATGGAAGGCACGCGGCGCTCCCAGCCCGTTGATGCGCAAGGCGTTGTTCCTGCCGTTGTCGCGCGTCCACTCGCGGTGGTCGATGATGCCCGGCGGAAGGGTGTTCAGGGCAAAGTCCGTCATGCGGTAGGTGCCGATGACCATGCCGCACCGTTGGGTGTAGAAGGCATCGACCAAGGTCTGGAGCGTGTGCTCGTCGCTGTACAGGTCGTCGCTGTCGAGCTGGACGGCAAACTTCCCGCAAGCCGGATGGAGGATGCCGGCGTTCCAGCAACCACCGATACCCAGGTCGTCCCGCTGCGGGATGAGATGCACGACGCGCGGGTCGTCGGCATACCGCCGGATGACCTCCGTGGTGCCGTCGGTGGAGTGGTTGTCGATGATGATGAGGTTGAAGGCGAACGAGGTCTGTTGCCGCAACACCGAACGGATGGCATCCTCGATGGTACGGACTCGGTTCCGGACAGGGATGATGACCGATGCCTCGACGGGGAAGGATGCCGCATGCAGGTCGATTTCCTCCCAGTCGTCTGGCTCCAGCCAGGCACCGAGTTGCTTCAGGTGGTCGGTGCAGATGCGTTCCATCTCCAGCTGTACGGCGCGGTTCCTGGGGTCCACGTAGTCGAACTGTTTCTCGCCCGAACGGCGGTTGTCCGTCTCCACTTCCGCATACAGAAATTCATTTAGGTGAACGATGCGCTCCGTCCCTTGTGCCGCCAGCCACAGCCGGAAGTGGTACAGTCCGGCATACGTGCAGTCCGGCACTTCTCCCTCGAAACAACGCCGGAAGTCGTTGCCGTCGACCAGCCACAGGGCGCCGAAGTCAAAGTCGTCGCGCAGGCTGCCCCGTTGGTAGTCGATGGTGGGGTGGGGCGTCCGTGTGCCGTCAGACTTCACCTCGTAACGGTCGGTGTAGACCAGTCCGGCTCCCGTCTGTCGTGCCACTTGCAGCAGACGTTCCAGGGCATGAAAGCCCAGTTGCACCGTCACCGGACGAGTGCAGAAGAGCAGGTATTCGGCATCCCCGGACGCCTGAGCCAGCTGTTTCAGTCCGTCGGTGGAAACAAAAGACGCCCCCGGCAGGAGCGTACATCCGGCAGGAGCTTCCGGTAATCCCGAAGTGCCGGTCAGCAGGAAGATGGAAGAAGGCTGTCTGTCAGTCTGCAAGTCGCGGAGCAATGCCTGCATCGGTTCCGGGTCGGCATAAGGCAGAAAACAGCAGAGTGTGGTTGTCATAAGCTTCGTGTTTTTGAGTATGTCCAAGTGCTTCGACCGCCGCGAGCCCACGTTGTCGCTCAGCGGAGGTCAGAGCCTGTACGATTTGGGGCTGAAAGGTCTGTCAGACCGGTGAAAGTTCAGCCGTCTACGTGATAAAGTGGCGCAAATATAAGGAATATCGTCGTTTTTTCTTTTACCTTTGTCTCGATAAAATGAAGACAAATTCAAAGAAATGGAGAATCAGAAACAACCTCTGCTGGGAATGACCTTGTTTGAGTTGCAAGGTGTGGCGGCAGAATTGGGCATGCCCAAGTTTGCAGCCAAGCAGTTGGCATCCTGGCTTTACGATAAGAAGGTGACGAGCATCGACGAGATGACGAATCTCTCGCTCCACCACCGCGAACTGTTGAAAGAACGTTATGAAGTGGGCGCTTCCGCTCCGGTTGAGGCGGTGCGCTCGGTCGACGGGACGGTGAAGTACCTGTTCAAGACCCCTGAAGGACGTTTCATCGAGTCGGTCTATATCCCCGACGAAGACCGTGCCACCCTCTGTGTGTCCTCGCAGGTGGGCTGCAAGATGAACTGCCTCTTCTGCATGACGGGCAAGCAGGGCTTCTCTGCCAACCTGACCGTCAACCAGATACTGAACCAGATTTATTCCATCCCCGAACGGGACACGTTGACCAATGTGGTCTTCATGGGCATGGGCGAACCGCTGGACAACCTGGATAATGTGCTGGGAGCCCTCACCATCCTCACGGCAGACTATGGTTACAAGTGGAGTCCGAAGCGCATCACCGTCTCCACGGTCGGCTTGCGGAAGGGGTTGCGCCGCTTCATCGAGGAGAGCGACTGCCACCTTGCCATCAGCCTCCATTCCCCGTTCCCCGAACAGCGCAGCATGCTGATGCCTGCCGAGAAGTCCTTCTCCATCACGGAGGTGGTGGACCTGTTGCAGGACTATGATTTCAGCAAGCAACGCCGGCTGTCGTTCGAGTACATCATGTTCAAGGGCGTCAACGATTCGCAGATTTATGCCAAGGAGCTGGTGCGTCTGCTCCGCGGAGTGGACTGCCGCATCAACCTCATCCGCTTCCATGCCATTCCCGGGGTCGACCTGGAAGGCAGCAGCATGGAGCACATGACGGCTTTCCGCGATTACCTGACGAACCACGGCGTGTTTACCACCATCCGTGCTTCACGCGGAGAAGACATCTTTGCCGCCTGTGGCATGCTCTCGACCAAACGGATGCAAAACAAGGAGTAAGGCTTGGAATCGTCCAAGTCCCGGAATCTCAAGAAACAGAAACCTCACAAATTCAATCAATATGGAAAGAAACAAGATAAGAGTAGGAATAACGCAAGGTGACATTAACGGTGTGGGCTACGAAGTGATTTTCAAGACCTTCTCAGACCCTGCCATGCTGGAGCTTTGTACACCTATTATATATGGCTCGCCCAAGGTGGCGGCCTATCACCGCAAAGCCATGGAGCTGCAGGCGAACTTCAGCATCGTCAACTCGGCCTCGGAAGCCTCCCACGGGAAGCTCAGCGTGGTCAACTGCGCCAACGACGAAGTGAAGGTGGAGTTTGCCAAGCCGGCGGAGGAGTCCGGACGTGCCGCCCTGGATGCACTGGAACGTGCCCTGACAGAGTACCGTGCCGGATTGATCGACGTACTGGTCACGGCTCCCATCAACAAGGCGACCATCCAGTCGGAGACCTTTCATTTCCCCGGACATACGGAGTACATCGAGGAACGTGCCGGCAAGGGGAACAAGGCACTGATGATTCTCATGAAGGATGACTTCCGCGTGGCGCTCGTCACCGGACACATCCCCGTGAAGGACATCGCCTCCACCCTGACGCAGGAGCTGATTGAGGAGAAGCTCTCCATCTTCAACCGTTCGTTGAAAGTGGACTTCAACATCGACTGTCCGCGCATAGCCGTACTCGCCCTGAACCCCCATGCCGGCGACAATGGACTGCTGGGGACGGAAGAGAAGGAAATCATCATCCCCGCCATGGAGGCGGCATCGGCAAAAGGAATCCGTTGCTTCGGCCCTTACGCTGCCGACGGTTTCATGGGCTCCGACCAGCTGACGGCATTTGACGGTGTCCTGGCCATGTACCACGACCAGGGGCTGGCTCCTTTCAAGGCACTGGCGATGGAGGAAGGAGTCAACTTCACAGCCGGACTTCCCATCATACGCACTTCGCCCGACCACGGTACGGCATACGACATTGCCGGCAAAGGCATCGCTTCGGAAGCTTCCTTCCGCCAAGCCGTTTATGTGGCGATTGATGTCTTCCGCAACCGTCAGATTGACCGCGAGATTCATGCCAACCCGTTGCGCAAGCAGTACTATGACAAGCGCGACGACAGCGACAAGCTGAAGCTGGATGCGGTGGAGGAAGACACGTTGTAATCGGGTTAAAATGACACCCGACTGCTAAAAACTGCCAAAATTGCAGGCCTTATTGCGGTGTTCTTCGTACTTTTGTCTGCTAAACAGATAAGAGACTATGGTCACATCCGAAATACAACAAGTAAAGCTGAAGTTTGGTATCATAGGCAATTCGGAAGGGTTGAACCGCGCGATAGACATTGCTATCCAGGTAGCCCCGACCGATTTGTCTGTGCTCATCACCGGTGAGAGTGGTGTCGGTAAAGAACATTTCCCGAAGATAATCCATCAGAACAGCAGCCGCAAGCACGGGCAATACATTGCTGTCAACTGCGGTGCCATCCCTGAAGGCACGATAGACTCCGAGCTCTTCGGCCACGAGAAGGGTGCGTTCACCGGTGCCATCGGCGAACGCAAAGGCTACTTTGGAGAAGCCAACGGCGGCACCATCTTCCTCGACGAGGTCGGCGAGTTGCCCCTGTCCACCCAGGCCCGTCTGCTCCGTGTGCTGGAGACGGGGGAATTCATCAAGGTCGGTTCGTCAAAGGTCGAGAAGACCAACGTACGCATCGTGGCAGCCACCAATGTCAACCTGACCCAGGCGATTGTCGACGGACGCTTCCGGGAAGACCTCTACTACCGTCTGAACACCGTGCCCATCAAGATACCGCCCTTGCGTGAACGGCAGGAGGACATCTACCTGCTCTTCCGCAAGTTCGCTTCCGACTTTGCCGAGAACTACCACATGCCTCCCATCCAGCTGACCGACGAGGCACGCAAGGTGTTGACCGCCTATCCCTGGCCCGGCAACATCCGTGAGCTGAAGAATATCACCGAGCAGATTTCCATCATCGAGAAGAAGCGAGAGATTGATGCCACGACCCTGCAGACCTACATCCCGCTCCATCAGGAGAGACGCATCCCCATGCTGGCAGGCGGACGGGGTACGTCGTCGGGTGCCAGCTTCGAGAGCGAGCGAGAGATTCTCTACAAGATTCTCTTTGACCTCCGTTCCGACGTCACCGAGTTGAAGAAGCTGGTGCACGACATCATGAACGAACGTCAGCCGGGAACTGTCCCTGCGGCTTCCACACCGTCGGTGCCCTACTATCCCGGACACCCCGACGTGCAGCTGATGCCTGCCCCGATCAACCAGAAGCCTACCATCAGCATCCCCTCCACATCGCCCCATCCGTCCGCTGAAGAACAGGATGCGGCGGAATATGTCGAAGAGTCGCTGTCGCTCGACGATGTGGAACGCGAACTCATCAAGAAGGCACTGGAGAAGAACCACGGTAAGCGCAAGAGTGCTGCCAAAGACTTGAACATCTCAGAACGAACCCTATACAGAAAACTGAAAGAATATGGCTTGGAATAAACTCATCCGGAAAGGCATTCCCCTTGCCTTCGTCCTGTTGACCCTGTTGTCATGCACCATCTCCTACCGTTTCAACGGTGCGTCCATCAACTATGACAAGGTGAAGACCATCACCCTGAACAACTTCGAGAACCGTGCCCTCTATCAGTACGGTCCGTTGGCACCGTTGTTCAACAACAAGTTGCAGGACGCCTATGCCCAGCAGACGAAGTTGCAGTTCGTCAAGCGGGGAGGAGACCTGGAACTGTCGGGTGAGATTACCGGATACGATGTCTACAACAAGGCGGTGGCTGCCGACGGCTATTCTGCCCAGGTGGAGCTGCGCCTGACGGTCAACGTGCGCTTCGTGAACAACACCAACCACTCCGAGGACTTCGAACAACGGTTTACCGCGTCGCAGACTTATGACTCCACGCTCCAGCTCACGGCTGTACAGGACGGGCTGATTGAAGAGATGACCAAGGAGATTGTCGACCAGATATTCAACGCCACGGTGGCGAATTGGTAACCCCTTTCATAACCCCTCTTTGTCTCATGACCGACTTGCAAACCTGGATAGAGCACCCCGACCGTCTGGACCGCGACTCGCTCGACGTGCTGGGACGGCTGGTGGAGCGTTATCCCTACTATCAGACAGCCCGTCTGCTCTACCTGAAGAATCTTTACTTGTTGCACGACCCTGCCTTCACCGGAGAGCTGCACCGTGCCATCATTTATATCACCCATCGTGCCTCCCTCTGCCGTTTCATCGAGGGAGACCGTTCTCCACTGACGAAGGAGAAGTCCGGCGAGGCGGCTCCGGACGAAAGTTCCGACCGCACCCTGGCGCTCATCAATGCCTTTCTCTCATCCGTTCCCGAAGAATCATCCTATGCCGCCATCGGCAATGGGATTGCGACGGACTATGCCGCCTACCTGCTGAAAGAGGAGGAACAGACGGACGAGAAGCCGGAAACCGAGGTGGCACCCATGCGCGGACAAGCCCTCATCGACCAATTCATCGAACAGGCGGATGAAGGCTTCTCTTTCCAGCGGAAGGACGAAGAAGCCGGATTTTCCACTGACGGAGCCATTGACGAGCGTCCGTCGGTGGACATCGACGAGGATGCCGACATCGACGACAGCTACTTCACCGAGACATTGGCAAAAATATACATCAAGCAGCAGCGATATGCTAAGGCTCTTGAAATAATTAAAAAGCTTAGTTTGAAATATCCAAAAAAAAGCACTTACTTTGCAGACCAAATAAAGTACTTAGAGAATTTGATTATTAACGCTAAATCAAAAAAATAAAATGACTGTATTTGTGATATTAGTTTGCCTCATCGTAGTGGCAGCAATTTTGATGTGCTTCATCGTTTTGATTCAAAATTCAAAAGGTGGCGGCTTGGCAGCCGGTTTTGCTTCATCCAACCAGATCATGGGTGTCCGTAAGACGACCGACGTACTTGAAAAAGCCACTTGGGGCTTGGCAATCTTTATGGTTGTGGTGAGCGTCATCTCGGCATACGCCCTTCCGACTGCCGGTCAACAGGACTCTGTCTTGCTGCAAGAGGCTCAACGTGAGAGTCAGACTAATCCGCAAGGCATTCCCGGTTTCGACGCTTCCAAGGTTAACCCGGCAGAGCAACAGGCTCCTGCACAGGGTGAAGCACCTGCCGCAGCCACAGAAGGCAATGCTGCCGAACAACCGGCTGCTCCTGCCCAAGGCGAATAAGCCTCAGACATTTTCCCCGTACAATCTCTCAAATCGTTTATATGAGTCCGTTGCTCTTTCCGACAGGGCAACGGATTTTTTTTTTGTACCTTTTCCCTTGGGTGGTATCTTCCTGTCCATCTCCTTTCCGGTGATTCGGGTTGAAGCGTCTGCTTGAAGCTCCAGTCTGTACGGTTACAACCCTGGAATTTGGAAACATGAGAGTACCAGATTGCATTCCAGCCTTTGGTACTCTGAGTTCCAGCCTTTGGGACCGTGAGTTCCAGCCTTTGGGACTGCGAGTCCCAGGCTTTGGAACTGCGAGTCCCAGGCTTTGGAACTGCGAGTTCCACGGCGTGGAACTGTGAGTTCCATGGCGTGGTACTGTGATTCCCACGGCGTGGAACTGCCATTCCCATGTGCTGGTCCTCCGATTCTCTTGCTTGTCACCGGCTTTCTCACCTCCTGAAAGACTCGTTTTACAGTCCGTAAACCTTCCCTGAATACTCCTGCTTGAGGACTCCCGCACCAACTTTTTTTAAGTTTCTGGAAAAAAGTCGTAAAAATGGTGCCCGAAATTTTTTCTGAAACGTATTATATATAGAGAAGAAAAACAGGAATATTAACCAAATCAAGTTTCATTATGGAGAAATGCAGATTTTTAAGCTTCGTGATGTTGCTTTGTTGTCTGTTGCTCACACCACCGGTGCAGGCGCAGAATGACGACGGAAAGCGCATCACGATGGAGTTGAAAGGAGAGACCCTGTCAGCTGCTTTGAAGAAGCTGGAAGGGTTGTCCGGTTACCGGATTTTGTTTTCGTATGATGACGTCAGCGACTATCAGGTGAGCGGGCAAGTGAAGAATGCGACCGTTGAGGCTGCCTTGAAGATGATTTTGAAGGGGAAACCTTTCGAATACATCATCGATGGACAATTTATCAACGTCAGCCATCTGAATAAGGGTAAGAAAAAACCGACGGGAGGGGATAAAAAGATTACCGGCACGGTGCTGTCCAAAGAGGATGGACTCCCGGTAATCGGAGCCTCGGTCCGTATTGCCGGGACGGAGCAGGGGGCTGCCACCGACCTCAACGGACAATTCACTTTAGATGTTAAGCCGGGAACAGCCCTGCAGGTTTCATACATCGGCATGAAGACACAGACCCTGCAGGCCATGCCGGGGATGGAGATCATCCTGGAGTCGGATGCCAAGACCCTGAATGATGTGGTGGTGACGGGAATCTTCCGTAAAGCTAAGGAGAGCTATACGGGAGCGGCGACAAAGATAGGCGGGGAGAAGCTCAAGATGTACAAAGGTCAGAACCTGCTTCAGACCCTGCGCAACGCCGACGCCTCACTGAATATCCCGATGAACAACATGATGGGTAGCGACCCGAACTCCCTGCCGCAGATGAACATCCGTGGCACATCCTCGTTGCCGCTCAGCATCAAGGAGCTGAATGAAACCACGAAACAAAACGTCAACACGCCGCTCATCATCATGGATGGTTTTGAAATCAGCCTGACCAAGCTGATGGACTACAACGATGAAGAAATCGAGTCGATCACCATCCTGAAGGATGCTTCCGCTACTGCCATCTACGGTTCACGTGGTGCCAACGGCGTCATTGTGGTGGAGACCAAACAGCCCGAACCCGGCAAGCTGAAGATGACAGCCATCGCCGGTCTGAGTCTGGAAATCCCCGACCTGACGTCTTATGACCTGCTGAATGCCCGCGACAAGCTGGAGCTGGAACGTCTGGTGGGGCTGTATGAGTCGGAAGGCCGTCCTACCTTGACCATGGAATACCAGAAACTATATAAAGCCCGTCTGAAGGATGTGCTTGCCGGGGTGGATACTGACTGGATGAGCAAGCCCCTGCATACCGGAGTCGGACAGAACTACAGCATTCGTCTGGAAGGCGGACGCGATGAGTTCCGCTGGGGAACTTCCCTCTCTTACAAGGATGTGTCCGGAGCGATGAAAGGCTCTTCCCGTCGGGTGTTTAATGGCGACATCACCTTGATGTACACCTACAGGAACCTGCTGTTCCGGAATTATACGAATGTCGGCAATACGCTGAGCGATCAGAGCCCTTACGGCTCATTCAGCAACTATGTGGACATGCAGCCCTATAACAAGCCCTATGATGAAGAAGGCAACCTGATCCGGTATTACGACACGACGCCGGGGTCTTCTTTTCAGTCCCAGAATCCGTTGTACGATGCTACGCTGAAGACCTTTGACAAGAGCCGTACATTGGGGCTTATCAATAACTTTTCCATCGAATGGAAAATCTTGCCTGAACTGACGTTGCGTGGTCAGTTGGGAGTTTCTACAACCCGTGTCAACAGCGACCGGTTTTATCCGGCGGAACATTCCATGTTCAACAGCACCGAGTTTACCGGTGTGGAGGGCTTGAGCCGCAGGGGGCGTTATACTTACGGTTCAGGCAATTCGTTTTCCTATGACGGACGTCTGACCTTGAGCTATTCGAAAGTGTTTAATGAAGTGCATCAGTTTGTATGCCGGTTTCGACTATTCCATCTCAGAGGGTAAGACGCGCGACTATACATTTGTGGCAGAAGGGTTCAGCAATGAGGACCTGTCCTTCATTACCAATGCCTTGCAATATGAAAAGGGAGGTACGCCTGCAGGCGGTCAGACAACAGACCGTCGGGTAGGATTTACCGGGAATGTCAACTATACGTATGATAACCGCTATTTCATCGACGGCTCCTATCGCATCGACGGCAGCTCGCAGTTCGGCGCCGACAAGCGTTACGCTCCCTTCTGGAGTGTCGGATTGGGTTGGAACATCCATCATGAGAAGTTCATGGAGTCCCTGACGCCGACCATCAGCAACTTGCGCCTGAAAGCCTCCTATGGCATTACCGGAGCGATGGACTTCAATAAGGCGGCTGTTGCCACCATGTACAATTATCCTGCAGGAGACCGCTATTTGCATTGGAGTTCTGCCCATGTACAGGGATTCGGAAACAAGAGACTCACCTGGCAGGAGACACGTGAGTCGAACTTCGGTCTGGAATTCTCCCTCTTTGATTATCGCATCACAGGTGCCTTTGACTACTATATCAAAGATACGGACGGTCTGGTGTCACACATGGACATCCCTTTGGTGATGGGCTTCTCCTCCTATTATGCCAACGTCGGCAAGGTACGCAACAGCGGTTTTGAGACTTCGCTCAGTGCTTACCTGATCCGTGACCTTCAGCATGACTTCAGCTGGATGGTCAGCGGACAGCTGGTTTATAACAAGAACAAAGTGCTCAAACTCTCCGACGCGATCAAATCACAGAATGAAGAGTATATCGCTTCTGTCGGCAGCCAGAGCAATACCCGTCCGGCGAACTTGCTTTATGAGGGACGTTCCCAGAACGGTATCTATGTAGTCCGTTCGCTCGGTATCGATCCGGTTACCGGTGCAGAACTGTATCTGGACAAGGACGGTGTTCCTACCAGCACCTGGAATACACAGGACCGGGTGTATGCCGGTCTGGATGCCACGTATGGTTCGCCTTATCGTGGAAATGCCAGCACCATGGTACGCTGGGAGGATTTCACGCTGAACATATCGTTCGGATACCAGTGGGGTGGACAAACCTACAACACGACATTGATTGACCGGGTGGAAGTGACCAACAGTGCCATCGGCAGACGCAATGTGGACCGTCGGGTTTATGAAGCTCGTTGGCAGAAGCCGGGTGACAGAACCTTTTTCAAGGCTTATGGAGACAGGGTCACCTATGCCACTTCCCGTTTTGTGATGGATGACAATTGGTTTGATATCCAATCCGTCAGCCTGCAATACCGCTGGTCAACAGCCCGGCTGAAGCAACTGACAGGCCTGCAAAGCATCCTCTTCAATGTGAATATGTCCGACTTGTGGCATTTCTCATCAATCCGGTATGAGAGAGGTACTTCCTATCCGTTTGCACGCAATGTACAGGGAAGTGTCTCCTTCTTGTTCTAACCTCTAATTTTCTTATACGCATGAAGAAAAGATATATTACCATCATACTGGCAGCCGTCCTGTCCGGTGGGCTTACCTCCTGCAATGACTGGCTGGACGTCGAACAAAACACAGAAAAGAAAGCCGAACACATGTTTGAGACCTATGACGGCTTCAAGGGGGCTTTGTCAGGCTGCTATTCCGATTTGATTCAATCGAGTCTCTATGGGACCAAGTTGACTATTACTGATATCGAGGGGCTTTCCTCCTTGTGGATTCTGGATGTCGGCAACAGCAATTACGGCGATGAGATGCGTACGACGGCTTATTTCCGGGAACATGATTATTCGCATGACCTCACGGAGAAGGCGATACGTAACATCTATGCTGCTTTTTACAATACGATTATGGAAGCGAATATGATTATTCGTGCCATTCCTGAGTATGGCAGGAATATACCGGATGCCAAGTCCCGGGCTGTCGTTGAGGGAGAGGCTTATGCCATCCGTGCCTTGTGTCAGCTGGATATCCTCCGTTTGTTTGGTCAGTTGCCCGTCGGTGCCTCTAAACAGGTGGAGCTGCCTTATTCTGAAATCGCTTCCATCGATGACCCGGTGAATTACTACTCATTTGAAGCGTATGTCAAGAAGCTGGAGGCTGACTTTGACAAGGCTGCCTCCCTGCTGAAAGAGAACGACCCGGTATGTACCTATACGTTGGAACAGCTGAACAATGTCGGTACAGAGAAGTATGAAGATGTCAAGGTGAACGACGATTTCATGCAGTCCCGGCAATACCGGATGAACTATTGGGCAGTGAGAGCTCTTCAGGCCCGCATGTACATGTATCTCGGACAAACCGGGAAGGCACATGACATTGCACTGGAAGTCATCAATGCTACCACTCCCGATGGCAAGAAGGTGGCCACCCTCAGTTCGAATACAGATTACGGTTTTCCTCCTGCCGAAGAGTCGGTGGACCATCCGCGTCAATATGCATCTCCTTCAGAGAGCCTGTTCGGAGTGTATATGAAAGACCTCTCCACACTCAACAAGTCACTGTTCGGAGACACTGACCCCAACAGCAGTGCCTGGCCCGACCGGACGTATCTGATGCCGGAGAAGATGTGGGAAGATCTCTTCAGTGGACTGGACAAAGGTACTGACGTACGTATGCTGTATGAATGGCAGAATGTGAAGGACTTGCAGAAGGAGCCTTACTACATGCTCATGAAGTATGCAGTGAAAGAGTCCGGCATGATTCCCATCATACGCCTGTCTGAAGTTTATCTGATTGCGGTCGAGGGCGCTCCTTCTTTGGAAGAGGCAAACCGGTTGTACACGGAATACCTCAAGAGCAAAAACTCCATAGCACCCACTTATGCTTCTGTGGACGCTTTGAAAGCCGAGCTGGAGAAGGAGTACCGACGCGAGTTCTTCGGCGAGGGACAACTCTTCTTCTATTACAAGCGGAACAATACCAAGCGTATCTGGTCCAATGAGGATGCCGACATGCAGGAAAACGATTACATCCTTCCGTTGCCCAACACAGAGTTTAATTCCACTAAAAAATGAGTCTTATGAAGAATATACATACACTTGTTTGTTGCAGTCTGTTGGTCGCATCGGCATTGGCGGGCTGTGAGAAAGACCTTCCGATAAACCAGAACCCGGAAAGTCGGATGGCTTTCGTCTATGAACGTATGAAAGATACGCTGGTCACCCGTTCTTTCGCTTTTTACAATGACGATGTCATGTTTGACACCGTATGGCTCGACCTCATGCTGTTGGGTGTTCCGGCGGACCATGAACGGCCCATCGCTTTCCGGCAACTGCCCACCGGACAGCACGATGCAGTGCCCGGTGTACATTACGTGCCTTTTGATGACCCGGGACTGGCAGGGTTCTACAAGTTGCCGGCAAATGCACTGTCCGTAACCGTTCCATTTGTGTTCAAGCGGGACGCTTCCCTGAAAGAGGATGACTACAGGCTGAAAATTACTTTTGAAGCCAACGAGGCCTTTGGCATTTCCATCAAGGAGAGGGCTACGCGGACGATTCTCATATCCGACCAGCTTGTGAAGCCTAACCGCTGGGATGGACTGATGGATTATTTCTTCGGTAAATACGGAAAAGAGAAACATCGTTTCCTGGCACAGACCTTCGGTGGAAAATGGGACGATGAATACCTGGACAAAGAGATACATGCCAATGCCTATAGCGACCAGGTCCTGATCATGAACATGGTGCGTCGGGCATACGAGGCATTGGCTACGCTCAACGCACAACGTGCCGCTGCCAAGGGAGCACCTGACCCTTTGAAGGAAGCTGACGGTACGATAGTGGAATTCCCGGAAATCTAATTTAAAACAGAATGACTATGAAACAGCTATATACCCTGTTGCTAGCCGCATTGGCACTCTCTTTTGCCGCTTGTGCCGATGATGAAGGCAATTATGACTACAATGCCGTCGATGAAATCAAAATCGATGGTCTTCCCGAGTCGGTATCCAAGAATCTGGGGGAGGTTCTGGAGATTGACCCGCAGATTGAGAGTAAGTATACCGATCTGAAATATGAATGGTACATGTGGGACCGTGCCAAAGAGGACTTGCCGGACAACGTGGGGCGCATTGAAGGTTATGAACCGGAGCTGATCGGAACGGAGAAGAAACTCGCTTATGAGGTGAAGTGCCCGGTGGCGCTCTACACCATCATGCTGAAGGTCTATTCGCAGTCGACAGGTTATTTCTCCATGGCATCAATGCGTTTTGATGCAAAGTCCGAGTTCACACGCGGCTTCTATATTTTGAAAGAAACGGAGGACGGGAATACCGAGTTGGACCTTTCCACCGCGGAAGGGAAGCCCACCCAATCCAACATCTTTCAGATTACCGGCAGACAGCCGATGCAGGGCAAGCCCTTGTTCCTGAGTCACGTTGCCAGCCATAGCTTTATCAATAGTGCCCGTGAGCGGGAGGGAGCACATACCCTGTGTGTCACGACAGAGGCAGGTGATGTAGGTTTTTATGAAACGAAATCCATGCAGAAGGTGCACGACCGCAGCGAACTTCTGGGCAGTGAATTACCTGCCGGACAGAAGGCTTATGCCGCATTCACTGCCTTGTACGATAATATGTTGTTGACGAGTCAGGGTGTATACATGAATTATTTCTATGCCATGATGCAGTCGACGGGAGCTTTCTATATGTTGGGGAAGGGCACGAATGGCGGAAGTGTTTTTGTGTTTTCCGACACCTTCGGACGCAACGTCTTCTTTTGGGATGAACAGCATCACACCGTTGCCAACATGGCAGGCGACGGCTTTTCGCCTCATTATGGAGAGTACGACAATGCCGGATTCTCCACAGCCGATATGAAGTGTCTTGCTTGTGGAATAGTGCAGACATTGGATAAGGGATATTTCATACTAGAAGACAGCAAAGGGAAACGCTTCTTGCACGAGGTGTCTACGGAGGTGGACCGTTCCAAACCGGGATTCCCTGTCACGAAGCATCTGGAGCTGGACCCGAACTCCAGACTGGCACAAGCCACGGAATATGCAACCAATGAGCGGACTGCCTCCTACCTGTATTATGTATATCAGAACAAAGTATATCTCTATAATCTGACCACTTATCAGGAAGAGGAGGCTCCACTCAACTTGCCTGACCTGCCTGCGGATGAAAACATCACTTATCTGTCTTATCAGTGGCAGGACTATCAGACTAAGGACGGACCCCGAGATGACAACTTTACCTATCTGATCGTGGGAACTCAGCAAGGAGAGAATTACCATTTATATATGTATGAGCTGGAAATCGGACGCCCCACTAAGATGGTCCGTAAGATTGATGGAAAAGGGAAGCTGAAGATGTGCCTGTACATGACCCAAGCACCTTATACCTTCGGCAGATGCAAATATTCCATCACGAACTGATAAATGAGATAGACGAGGCGACAGGTCAATAAGTCGGTAGTCTGAACCGTTGCAAGGGGAACGTACCCGTGCTGGAGGTTTGCGGAAGCGAACTGACAGCCATGGTACGTTCCCCTTTTGTTGTATGCCTTTCGCTACACATCTCCATCCAGGCAATGTCCCCCTTTTCCGATGAAATAAATATTCACGAATCGCAAAATTCGTTGATGAACCTCAATATTTTTCTTTTATGACAAGAGTAGATGTTATCTGATGGTTCTACAGGGATTTGCTGCTTGATTAGTCGGTCCGATAAACTAAATCTCCAAATTTTTTTTGAACTTTCTTAGAAAAAAGTCGTAAAAATGGTGCCCGATTTTTTCTTTGAAACGTACTATATATAGAGAAGAAAAATATGAACATTCACTAAATTAAGTAGCATTATGGAGAAATGTAGATTAATGAGCCTTGTGATGTTGCTTTGCAGTCTGTTGCTCACCCCTCCGGTGCAGGCACAGAATGACGACGGAAAGCGCGTCACGATGGAATTAAAAGGAGAGAATCTGTCAGCTGCATTGAAGAAGCTGGAAGGATTGTCCGGTTACAAGATTTTGTTCTCGTATGATGACGTCAGCAAGTATCAGGTAAGCGGACAAGTGAAGGATGCGACCGTTGAGGCTGCCTTGAAGATGATTTTGAAAGGGAAGCCGTTCGAGTATGTCATCGACGGACGTTTCATCAATGTGAACCTTCTGAAAAATGGGAGTCAAAAACCCGTGGGGAGGGATAAGAAAGTTTCTGGAATGGTTATTTCAAAGGAGGACGGACTCCCGGTGATCGGTGCTTCGGTCCGTGTCATGGGGACCAACCTCGGTGCGGCTACTGACGTTGAGGGACGCTTCACACTCAACAATGTGGAAGATGGAGCCAAGCTGCAGGTGTCGTACATCGGTATGAAGACACAGACCGTGGAGGCATTGCCTTCCATGGAAATCCTGTTGGAGTCGGACTCCGAGACCCTGGACGATGTCGTGGTGACCGGTATCTTCCGCAAGGCGCGTGAGAGCTATACCGGTGCGGCAACTACCATCGGTCAGGAAAAGCTGAAGATGTATAAGGGCCAGAACCTGCTGCAGACACTGCGCAACGCCGATGCATCGCTCAACATCCCGATGAACAACATGATGGGTAGTGACCCGAACTCCCTGCCGCAGATGAATATTCGTGGTACCTCTTCTCTTCCGCTGAGCATCGATGAGCTCAACGAAACCACAAAGCAGAGCGTCAACACCCCGCTCATCATCATGGATGGTTTTGAAATCAGTCTGACCAAGCTGATGGACTACAACGATGAAGAAATCGAATCTATCACCATCCTGAAGGATGCTTCCGCCACTGCCATCTACGGTTCACGTGGTGCCAACGGTGTAATCGTTGTCGAGACGAAGCAGCCCGAGCCAGGTAAACTGAAGATGACCGCTACGGCCGGTATCACGTTCGAAGTCCCCGACTTGACATCCTATGACCTGCTGAATGCCCGCGACAAGCTGGAACTGGAACGTATGGTCGGACTGTATGAGTCAGATGGTAAGCCGACGACAACGATGGAATACGAACAGCTTTACAAGTCGCGTTTGAAGGATGTCTTGTCCGGTGTCGAAACGGACTGGATGAGCAAGCCCTTGCGTACCGGTATCGGTCAGAACTACAATGTCCGTCTGGAAGGTGGTCGTGACGAGTTCCGTTGGGGAACCTCCTTGTCCTGGAAGGATACACAGGGAGCCATGAAGGGGTCTTCCCGCCGTGTGTTCAATGGCGACATCACCTTGATGTATACCTACAAGAACTTGTTGTTTAGGAATTATACGAACATTAGCAACACTTTGAGCGACGAAAGTCCTTACGGTTCGTTTAGTAATTATGTACAACAACAGCCTTACAACAAACCTTACGATGAGAACGGGAATGTTATCCGTTATTTTGATACCACAGCCGGTTCGAGCGCTCACTCACAGAACCCCCTGTATGATGCCATGCTGAACACGTTCGATAAGAGCCGTACGTTGGGATTGATTAACAACTTCTCCATCGAATGGCGGATTCTGCCGGAGTTGATCCTGCGCGGTCAGCTGGGATTGTCCACCACCCGTGGCACAAGCGACCTGTTCTATCCCGCCGAGCACTCCATGTTCAATGAGACGGATAATCTGGAATATGCCGGACTGGAGGGAATCAGCCGGAAGGGAAGCTATACGTACGGAACGAGCGACTCCTTCACTTACGACGGCCGTCTGACGCTGAGCTATTCGAAGACATTCAAGGATGTACACCAGCTGTATGCAGGTCTTGATTATTCGGTATCGGAAAGCAAGACGCGTGACTATTCATTTGTAGCCGAAGGCTTCAGCAACGAAGACCTGTCGTTCATCACCAACGCCTTGCAGTATCAAAAAGGAGGTGCCCCGACGGGTAGCCAGATTATTGACCGTCGCATTGGTTTTACCGGCAACGTCAACTATACGTATGACAACCGTTACTTCATTGATGGTTCCTATCGTATCGACGGTAGTTCCCAGTTCGGGTCAGACAAGCGCTACGCTCCTTTCTGGAGTGTCGGTGTGGGATGGAACCTGCACCATGAAAAGTTCATGGAAGGTCTGACGCCTGCCATCAGCAACCTGCGTCTGAAAGCTTCCTACGGTGTGACGGGTGCCATGGACTTCAACCAGGCTGCCGTGGAGACCATGTACAATTACCTGTCAGCAGACCGCTATCTGAGCTGGAGTGCCGCCCACCTGCAGGGGCTTGGCAACAAGAACCTGACGTGGCAGGAGACACGTGAGTCGAACATCGGTCTGGAATTCTCCCTGTTCGACTATCGCATCACCGGTTCTTTCGACTGGTACATCAAGGATACGGAAGGATTGGTTTCCCACATGAATATTCCTCTTGCCATGGGCTTCTCCTCTTACTCAGCCAACGTCGGCAAGGTGCGCAACAGTGGTTTCGAAGCTTCTTTGAGCGCTTATATCATCCGGGACATGGAGCGTGACTTCAGCTGGATGGTCAGCGGACAGTTGATTTACAACAAGAATGAGGTCATCAAGCTGTCTGATGCCATCAAGGCACAGAACGATGAGTACGTCTCCACCGGTGACTTGTCCAACACCTCTCCAGCCAATCTGCTCTATGAGGGACGTCCCCAATACGGTATCTATGTCGTTCGTTCCTTGGGCATCGACCCGGCTACCGGTAAGGAAATCTACTTGGACAAGAACGGCAACCCGACTACCGTATGGAACACGGCAGACCGCGTTTATGCAGGTGTAGACGCCACTTATGGCTCTCCTTATCGTGGAAATGCCAGCACCATGATCCGCTGGAAAGATTTCACGCTGAACGTATCGTTCGGATACCAGTGGGGTGGCCAGACATACAACAGTACGTTGATAGACCGCGTGGAAGTGACGAACCTCACCATCGGCCGTCAGAATGTAGACCAGCGCGTGTTCAGCGACCGTTGGCAGAAACCGGGCGACAAGACCTTCTTCAAGGGCTATAGCAACGAGGCGACTTATGCCACTTCACGTTTCGTGATGGATGACAACTGGTTTGACATTCAGTCCGTCAGCCTGCAGTACCGTTATTCGACGGCCAGACTGCAGCAGGCAACCGGCTTGCAGAGCATTCTGTTCGGTGTGAACATGTCCGACTTGTGGCACTTCTCTTCCATCAAGTATGAAAGAGGTACCAGCTATCCGTTTGCACGCAACATTCAAGGTAGCGTAACCTTCTTATTCTAACTCTTAAAATGAATTCTCGATTATGAAGAAGAAATATATCTCAATGGCAATCGCAGCATTGCTGGCATGTGGGTTCGCATCCTGCAACGATTGGTTGGATGTGCAGCAGAACACGGAGAAAAAGGCTGACCACATGTTTGACAATTATGACGGTTTCAAGGGAGCTTTGGCTGGCTGTTATTCTGACCTGCTCAAATCGGACCTGTATGGAACCCGTCTGACCATGACTGACATCGAAGGGCTGGCATGCTTGTGGAGCCTGGACGTCGGTAACGACAACTACACCGACGGTATGTTGACCAGTGCCTATTTCCGTGAGCACAACTATTCGCATAACTTGACCGAGACTGCCATCCGCAGCATCTATGGGGCATTCTATAACACCATTCTTGAAGCCAACATGGTGATCAAGGCGTGTCCGGAGCACGGGCAGAACATCCCGGAAGAAGACTCCCGCGCAGTTGTGGAGGGCGAGGCGTATGCCATCCGTGCGTTGTGCCACTTTGATTTGCTCCGTCTGTTCGGACAGCTTCCGGTGAATGCCACGACGCAGGTGGAATTGCCCTATTCCGAGGTGACGAGCATCGAGGACCCGCTGGTTTACTATTCGTTCGATGAGTTTGTGGCAAAGCTGGAAAGCGACCTGAACAAGGCGGAATCCCTGATGAAGGACAACGACCCGGTGTTCCAGTACACGATGGACCAGCTGAACAACATCGGTGCAGAAGGATATGAGGACGTGTCGGTGGATGATGATTTCATGTATTCCCGCCAGTATCGTATGAACTATTGGGCGGTGAAGGCACTCCAGGCCCGTATGTACATGTACCTTGGTCAGGCACAAAAGGCGCACGACATTGCGATGGAAGTCATCAATGCGACGACCGCCTCCGGCGACAAGGTGGTGGAGCTGAGCTCTGCGACCGACTACGGACGTCCGGATACAGAGGTGACTGACGATAATCCGCGTCTGTTTGCTTCCCCCTCTGAATGTCTCTTCTCGTTGTATGTCCCCGATTTGTACGGACTGGCAAGAAGCCTGTTGAACGGCAATAAGTCCAGTCAGGCACAAGGCGATAGAACCTACCTGTTGCCCCAGAGCATGCTGAACGACCTGTTGCAGGGACTTGATGCGGCAACCGATATCCGTGCGCAATACCTGTGGGCAGTCATCAACGACGGACAACAGCACTACTACGGCACCACCCAGAAATACTATGCGGACGAAGACAGTCCGTCAGGCTGCATCCCCATGCTGAGACTGTCGGAGATGTATCTGATTGCCGTTGAAGGAGCTTCGACGTTGGACGAGGCGAATGACTTGTATGCGACTTACATGAAGTCGAAAGGTTCCTCACCGAAGGCATTTACTACCACCGAAGAGATGCGGACGGAACTGGAAAAGGAATACCGTCGTGAATTCTTCGCTGAAGGACAGATGTTCTACTACTATAAGCGGAACAACGTGAAACATTTGTGGTCGAAGGAGGACGTTGACATGAGAGAAGCCGACTACATCCTTCCTGTGCCCAACACAGAATATAATACGAACCGGTAAATAGGAAATAGCTATGAAAAGAATATATGATACCTTGCTGGCAGGGATGCTTTTGGCAGCTCCCTTGTTCGTCAGCTGTGAAAAGGACCTGTCCATCAATCCAAACCCGGAGAGCCGCATGGCTTTCGTCTATAAGAATACAGAGGATTCGCTCGTGTCCAATTCGTTCGCTTATTATGAAGACGATGTGGTGATTGATACCGTGTGGTTGGATGTCATGCTATATGGAACACTAGAAGATTACGACCGTCCGATTGCGCTGGAGCAGGTGACGACCGGGGAAAACGATGCCGTGCCGGGAAAGCACTATGTGGCGTTTGATGATGCCCAGCTGGCGGCATATTACAAGCTCCCTGCCAATCAGCTGGAAACCAAGTTGCCCATCGTACTGTTGCGCGACGCTTCGTTGAAGGAGGAGAATTACACCCTGAAGATAACCTTCAAGCCCAACGAGTATTTCGGGCAGAGTGTCAAGGAAAGAGCTTCGCGGAGCGTCCTGATTGCCGATCAGCTCGTACGGCCGAACAACTGGGACGGGACCATGGAGTGGTTCTTCGGCGAATATGGAACAGAGAAACACTTCTTCCTGATTCAGACCTTCGGCGGCAACTGGGACGATGCATACATCGAAGAAGAAATCCTGGCGTATTACTATACGGACCAGATGGTGCTCATGGGTATGGCGCGCAGAGCCGGAGAAGCCTTGAGCGAGTTGAATGCCGAACGTGAAGCCAATGGGCTGGGTCTGCTGAAGGAAGCTGACGGAACCGTTGTAGAAATTCCGATATTCTAATTAAAATCTGATTGTTATGAAAACAAGATTATCTATAGTCTTATTGTCATTGTTGACATTCAGTCTGACGTCGTGCTTTGACGACGATGGCAATTATACGTACCACGATGTGGATGAAATCACCATCAGTGGCATCCAGGAGTCTTATGCGAACATTTCCTATAGCGGCGAAGTGCTGGAGATAGACCCTGTGGTTGAGAGCAACTATACCGACCTGAAGTATGAATGGTCCATCTGGGAACCTTCGAAAGAGCTTGGTTCCAGTGGAAACAGGACCGATGATACGTATGCATCCGAGGTCATCGGGACCGAGAAGAAGCTGACCTATCCGGTCGAGTGCCCCATCGGCAGATACACCATCAAGCTGAAAGTCTATTCCGAGTCGACGGGCTATTTCGCTACGGCTTCGACCCGTTTTGACGTCGGTTCCGAGTTTACCCGCGGTTTCTACATCCTGAAGGAGACGGCTGACGGCAATACCGACTTCGACCTGTATGTGAACGAGGATACTCCCATCAAGGAGAACATACTGACTCTGACCGGGCAAGAGACGTTGAAGGGCAAACCGCTTTTCATCAGCAATGTGGCAAGCCATGGTTATCTGGATGAAGCAGGCGATTACCAGGGTGCCCATACCATTTGTGTGACGACTGAGGAGGGCGACCTGGGATTTTATGACACCAATTCGATGCTGAAGATTCATGACCGGAGCGATGTGCTGAACGGAGGTATGGCGGCGGATGAGAAGCCGTACACCGCTTTCTCTTTTGGAGCCTCGAACTTCTTCCTCTCCAGCAAGGGTACGTACATGAGCTACGTGTATGCCATGATGCCGACATCGGGCACGTTCCAGATGCACGGCACGGGAACGAACGGAGGCAGCCAGTTTGTCTGCAGCGATGGCAGCAGCAATGTCTTCTTCTGGGATGAACAGAATCAGTGTGTCAATGTCTCCGAGAACATCCAGTTCGGACAGGTATTCGGTACATACAACAACAATGGTTTCTCGACCGAAGGCTTGACCTGCCTGTCCTGTGGTTCCAACCTGGCAGTGAACAATGCGTACTTCATACTGGAAAGTGCGGACGGGAAGAGATACCTGCACGAAGTTTCCATGTCAGGAACGGACGGATACTTCAAGGCAACCCGCCACATGGAGCTGGAACCGGGTTCCAAGTTGGCAAATGCCACCGAGTTTGCCGTGAACGAGCTGACAGCATCTTACATGTACTTCGTCTACAACAATCAGGTCTACGTGTATAACCTGACGAACTATACGGAGGAAGACACGCCGCTGACACTGGAGGGAATCCCATCGGATGAGACCATCACCTACCTGTCCTACCAATGGCAGAACTTCAATGGTGATGCCGATTACAATTTCACCCATCTCGTTGTCGGCACACAGAAGGGAGATGCCTACCGGTTGTATATGTATGACCTGGAAATCGGACGTCCCAGCAAACTGGTTCGGAAGATTGAAGGAAACGGAAACATGAAGATGTGTACCTACACCACGTCTGTAGATTTCAACTACAACCGGGGAGACCAGAGCTCGTTGCCCAATTAAGCGTGACGGCTGGGCGGCATGAAAGAATGATTGCACCCTACATTTCTCTCTCATAAACAACCCTCAATGCAGAAAGCCCGGATGGCTCACATCATGTGAAACATCCGGGCTTGTTTATTGTGGTGGGAGTTCCGGTTATGAGTTCATGCTCATGAGGAACTCTTCGTTGTCTTTCGTACGTTCCAGGTGGTCCTTGACGAACGTCATTGCTTCGATGGGGTTCATGTCCGAGAGGTATTTGCGGAGAATCCACATGCGGTCGAGCGTCTGCTTGTCGAGCAGGAGGTCGTCGCGGCGTGTGCTCGATGCCACGATGTTCACGGCCGGGAAGATACGCTTGTTCGAGAGGTTGCGGTCGAGCTGAAGTTCCATGTTACCCGTACCCTTGAATTCCTCGAAAATCACTTCGTCCATCTTCGAACCCGTATCAATCAGTGCCGTGGCAATGATGGTGAGCGAACCACCGTTCTCGATGTTACGTGCCGCACCGAAGAAACGTTTGGGCTTGTGCAGCGCGTTGGCATCGACACCACCTGAGAGCACCTTGCCCGATGCCGGGGAAACGGTGTTGTAGGCGCGGGCAAGACGGGTGATGGAGTCGAGGAAGATGACCACGTCGTGACCGCATTCCACCATGCGCTTGGCCTTCTCCAGTACGATGCCGGCAATCTTCACGTGGCGTTCGGCAGGCTCGTCGAAGGTCGACGCGATGACTTCCGCGTTGACGCTGCGTGCCATGTCGGTCACCTCCTCCGGACGTTCGTCGATGAGGAGCATGATCATGTAGACATCGGGATGATTGGCGGCGATGGCGTTGGCAATGTCCTTCATCAGGATGGTCTTACCGGTCTTCGGTTGTGCCACGATGAGGGCGCGTTGTCCTTTGCCGATGGGAGCGAAGAGGTCCACCACGCGTGCCGAGAGGTTGTCGTTGTATCCTTTGCAGAGGTTGAACTTCTCATCCGGGAAGAGCGGGGTGAGGTGGTCGAAGGGGACACGGTCGCGCACCACTGCAGGGTCTTTGCCGTTGATTTTGTTCACCTTCACCAGCGGGAAGTATTTCTCGCCTTCCTTCGGCGGACGGATGGTGCCTTCCACCACGTCGCCCGTCTTCAGTCCGAACAGCTTGATTTGCGATTGGGATACGTAGATGTCGTCGGGTGAAGACAGGTAGTTGTAGTCCGACGAACGGAGGAAGCCGTAGCCGTCTTGCATGATTTCCAGCACACCGATGCCTGCGAGGATGTCCTCGAAGTCATATTCCTGCATGCGGCGGTTGTTCTGGTAGCCACGTTCGGACTGGAAGTTGTCGCCCCCGTAATTGTTGTTGTAGTTGTTCTGATAGTAGGGGCGTTGCTGGTTGTTGTTATTGTTGTTGTAGAAACGTTGCTGGTTGTTATTGTTGTTGCGGCGTGCCCGTTGGTTGTTGGGGTTCTGGTTGGGATTGTTGTTCGGTTGCTGGGGCGCTGCCGGCTGTTCCATCTTGGTCGCTTCAAACTTGGTGAACAGCTCGCTAGGGATTTCCGCGTTTTCAGAAGGGAGGTCTTCGATGGGGATGAATTCGTCGCCGGTCGAGGTAGCTTCGCCGGTCGTTTCCTGCTGAGGCTTGTCCGTGGGCAGTTCGTCCTCGTTGTCATTGTCCGACTGGTCCTCCAGCTCTTCGAGCAGGGGTACCTCTTTGGCAGGTTTGGCAGCGGAAGCCGGTTTGGCGGCAATCTTCGGTTGGGCTGTAGCCTCAGGCTTGGCGGTCTCCTTGGCGGCAGGTTCCTGTGCGGGAGCCTCCTTCTTTGCCGGGAGTGCTGCCGGGACTGTTGCCTCCTTTGCCGGAGCGACATCAGCCTTGGTCTCCTGGTTGGCAGCAGTCGGAGCCGTTTCCGGTTCGGCCTTTGCCTCTTTCTCTTTTGCCGGTGTCACCTTGTTCTTGCTTCCCGGTTTGCGTCCCCGTTTCTTCGGAGCATCGGTAGCAGCTGTCGTGTCGGTGTCGGCGGCAACCTTGGTGTCTTTCTTTTCAGCCGCAGGTTCAGCGGACGGTTTAGGTGTAGCTGTTTTCTTAGGTTCTTCCACTTTTTCTGCCTTGTTCTGGTTGGCGGTGTAGACTTTCACCTTTTCACTTTTCTCTTTGCCGGCGATGCGTGAGCGCTTGCGGGTGTCTTTCTTCTTGTCCGCGTCAGCAGCCGCTTTCTTGGAAGCACCGGCGATGGCCTGCTCGTCCAGGATTTTGTAGACGAGTTCTTCTTTCCTGAAGGAATGGATGCGGGTGATTCCCATTTCTTGGGCAATAGTTTGCAGTTCCGACAAGGATTTGTCGTTCAATTGAATGATATTATACATATAAGTAAATGATCTTTTGTCCTCCTTTTGTTTTACGGATTCAGTTCCTGCATTGTAGGAAATAAACGCAGTTATCCCACTTTTAGAGTGTCCCACATGACACGTTCCGACAGGATACAGGAAATGGGGGAGGAGACAGTGTTTTTGATTTTATTTAAATTCGTTTGATTGGTTCGGCTTCGGAGTGAAACCTTGGTTTGTTATTGTAGCCGCAAAAGTAGTGATAATATTGAAACCGCGTATCATTTGGCGGCAAAAATTTCACAAAAAGTCAAATCTTCCTCCCCCGTAGCTTCATTTTGTGGCACCGGGACCTGCCGGTGTTCCGTTTTGCAGACGCGGATGCGGAACCTGTGCACAGCGGAAGACTGTCGTTGACATTTTGTCAAACGAAGGCCTCCACAGTGCCTTTCCTCGCATCCAAATACAGTTTCGTGGATTTCGTGGCATTCTGGAGCGATTCGCAAAATACACCTTGTCACCCGTTCGCCTTGGAAGATGTTCTTTCGGAAAGTCTGTTGGGTCGTAATCCCTTCCGCCTGACACCGGACGCAGGTTGTACCGTGCAGAGTGAAACCTTCCGATTTGTTGACACCACTCACCTTCCAGCGAACGAAACCTGCACTTTTTGCATTTCCTTTTCCGAAGATTTGACTTTCACGGACGAAACAATATTGTTTGGGGAGGTGAAACTATATTGTTTGACGAGTCAAACACTTGTGTTTCGCAGGTCAAACAACATTGTTTGAGCGTTAAAACGTAAATATTCCAGAAATCAGATGTATAGTTTTCTAAAATCAAGGTCGTTTTCGGGGCTTTTCATTCACATACGTTCACGTTCGCGTGCTGGTTTGCCTGATTTTTGAAAAGTACGCGTCAGCCGAAAACACTGAAATCCGCAAATCATGTCAGCAAAAAGAGGATAACGGGTTGCAAACCGTCAAAAGGCGGTTCCCCGGTAACCCCGCGTCCGAATGATGTTAAGGATTGCAAAAGGTTGGAGAAACTTGCTGCATGATGCCGTGTCATACGCATAAATGGTGTAATTTAGCGTTACAAATTGGTTTAACTAAAAAGATACAGCACTATGAAGAAAGTTATCGCAACAGAGAAGGCTCCTGCAGCCATCGGTCCTTACAGCCAAGCCATCGAGGTGAACGGTATGGTGTTCCTTTCCGGACAGATTCCCGTCAATCCTGCAACCGGTGAGGTTGTCGAAGGCGGAATTACCGAACAGACCACCCAGGTGTTCGAGAACATTAAGAGCGTGTTGGCTGAAGCCGGGCTGACTACTGCCAATGTTGTGAAGACCACTGTGTTCATGGCTGACATGTCCTATTTCGCTGACATGAATGCCGTGTACGCCAAGTATTTCGAAGGCGCATTCCCTGCCCGTTCGGCTGTTGCCGTCAAGGGGCTTCCGAAAGGCGTTCTGGTCGAGGTGGAAAGCATCGCTGTGAGATAAAGTCATGATGCTCTCCCAACGTCCTCGCACAGGAAGGTTGATGATTTTGGTCGGGGCGTCCCTGGCCGTCATTTGCGGCATGCTTTACGTATGCCGCAATTTGTTTTGGGACCGCGGCTTCGAGATTACTGATGAGCTGGGTGGCAACATCTTCCCGTCCGCCATTCTCTCGACAGCTGCCACCGATGCCGAAATCATGGTGCCTGCCGACAGCAACTACGTCGGCAAGCCCCTGTCAGGCATTGCCCTGCGTGTGACTTCCGGGCGTGCCAATACCCGTGTGAGGGTCACCTTGAAGGAGTCGCCTTTCTTCTCCGAATCCATTTCGGAGTTTGTCTTGCCGAAGGCAGGAACGGAATATACCGTCTATCCGGAAATCGTGTGGAACTACGAAGCGCTGAAGAACAATGTGCAGTCCACTCCCCTGACCTTTACCGTCCGGATGGAGATGGACGGCAAGGAGTTGCCCGTACGCACCAAGACCCTGTCGGTGCGCAGCGTGAACGAGTGCCTGCTGGGCTATCTGGACTCCCGCAACAAGTATCACGACACCGGCATCTTCTTTGCCGCCTATGTCAACGAGGAGAATCCGTTGATAGACAAAGTGCTCCGGGAGGCTCTCAATGCGCGCATCGTGAAGCGTTTCTGGGGCTACCAGGGGACGGCGGAGCAGGTTGACCGGCAGGTGTATGCCTTGTGGTATGTGTTGCAGAAGCGCAATTTCAAGTACAGCTCCATCTCGAACACCAGCCTGTCGTCGAATGTGGTCTTTGCTCAGCGCGTGCGTACGTTTGACGACGCCCTGGCTGCCGCGCAGATCAACTGTGTGGACGGCAGTGTGCTGTTCGCTTCCCTGCTGAAGGCAATCAACATCAATCCCATCCTGGTGCGTCTCCCCGGACACATGTTCGTGGGGTATTACACCGACAAGACGCACAAGCACGTGAACTTCCTGGAGACGACGCTCATCGGCGAAGTCAATCTCGACGACTTCTTCCCCGAAGAGGCCTTGGACTCCACCGTGGTGGGAAAGTCGCAGGCTGAGGTGTCGCGGCTGACGTTCGAGAAGTCGAAGCAGTATGCCACGCGCAAGTATGAAGAAAGCAAGGACAAAATCGAGGCAGGCGAGCGCAACTACATGTTCCTGGAGATTTCCCGGGAGACGCGCAGCCGGGTTCAGCCCATCGGCAAGTGACGCTCGCTTCTCATTCCCTGTTTGTCACACCTAAATACACAGATAACTATGGAAATAAAAGCAAGATTTGACCATTTCAATATCAATGTGCTCGACCTGGAGCGCAGCATCGAGTTCTATCACAAGGCACTGGGCCTGCATGAGCACCACCGCAAGGAGGCAGCCGACGGCTCGTTCATTCTGGTTTACCTGACGGACGACACCGGGCATTTCCTGTTGGAGCTGACCTGGCTGCGCGACCACACGGAGCCTTATGAGCTGGGTGAGAACGAGAGCCACCTGTGCGTCCGTGTGCCCGGAGACTATGACGAGGTGCGCCGTTTCCACAAGGAGATGGGGTGCGTCTGCTTCGAAAACGAGGCGATGGGGCTGTACTTCATCAACGACCCCGACGACTATTGGATTGAAGTGCTTCCGCTGAAAGAAGCGGGCATTTAACGACAGAGTGCCTATGGATAAAAAGAGATACATTGCTCCCGGCGGATGGTTTGCCCTCTACTATCCGGAACGGTGGAGCGAGTTTGAAGACGAAGAGGGCAGCTTCCTGTTCTATGACCCCGAGAAATGGAACGGCAACTTCCGCATATCCGCCTACAAGGACCGTTCCTCCTCTTATGCCCGGGAGTCTGTTGCCGACGAACTGCGTCAGAATGACCAGGCACGTCTGAAGACCGTGGGGAGCTGGGAGTGTGCCTACAGCTGCGAGACCTTCATGGAGGGCAACGAGGCCTACACCACCCACTTCTGGCTGACGGGAGCGGGCAACGTGTCGGTGGAGTGCAGCTTCACCGTGGCGAAAGGTTCGTCCGTCGAACCGGCGGAAGACATCATCGCGTCACTGGAGATACGTTCCGACAACCGGCGCTATCCCAAGGAGTACATCCCCGTCCGTGTGTTGGAAATCAACGAAATCAACCAGGCGTATGACTGGGCGTCCTCCTACATCAAGAAGGCACTGAAGAAGGACTTCACCGCTACCGGGCGCGACCTGGACCACATGCAGAAGGTCATCGACGGAGGCAAGCTCAATCCGCGTCAGACGGAAGCCTGGCAGGCATTGGGACTGACGTTCGGCACCATCCTGGTCAATGAGATGGACGGCATGGACTGGGTGACGGTGATTGACGGCAGTGAGGAGTACCCTGCCTTGCGTTTTGCCGATACCAATCTGGTGGTTGCCCCGCTGAACCTGTTTGCCGACAAGGTGCGCCGGGGAGAGCCGTGCGACGTGAAGAAAGAGTTTGAACGGATTAAGAACGAAGTGGAGCGGAGACTGTAATGGCAAATCCTTATTTACAAGTAGAAGGGCTGACGAAGAGCTTTGGCGACCTGCTGCTGTTCCAGCATATCTCGTTCGGCATTGCCGAGGGAGAACGCATCGGTCTGATAGCCAAGAACGGCAGTGGAAAGACTACCTTACTTAATATCCTGGCAGGCAAGGAGGGGTATGACGAGGGTAGCATCGTGTTCCGTCGCGACCTGCGGGTGGGATACCTGGAACAGTCGCCTGCCTATCCCGAAGAGCTGACGGTGCTGGAGGCCTGCTTCTATCACGGCAATGAGACGGTAGACCTCATCCGTGAATACGAACGTTGCATGGAGACCCCGGGCAATCCCGGACTGGACGACCTGCTGATGCGCATGGACCATGCCAATGCCTGGGATTACGAGCGGAAGGCCAAGCAGATTCTGTCGCAGCTGAAGATTGACCGCTTCGACCAGCCTGTCGGTCAGCTTTCCGGCGGTCAGCTGAAGCGCGTGGCACTGGCGAACGTCCTCATCAACGAGCCGGACCTGCTCATCCTCGACGAGCCGACCAACCACCTCGACCTGGACATGACGGAGTGGCTGGAGGAGTATCTGAAGCGCGGCACGCTGAGCCTGCTCATGGTGACACACGACCGTTACTTCCTCGACCGCGTCTGCTCGGAAATCATCGAGATAGACAACCGTCAGATTTATTCCTACAAGGGAAACTACAGCTATTACCTGGAGAAACGGCAGGAACGCATCGATGCCACCAATGCGGAGATTGCTCGTGCGAACAACCTTTACCGGACGGAACTGGAATGGATGCGCCGCATGCCGCAGGCACGCGGTCACAAGGCACGTTACCGCGAAGAGGCGTTCTATGACCTGGAGAAGGTGGCGAAACAGCGCATCCGGGAAAAGGATGTGAAGCTGGATGTGAAGGCATCCTACATCGGCTCGAAGATTTTTGAGGCAGACCATCTGTACAAGAGCTTCGGCGACCTCAAGATACTCGAAGACTTCTCCTACATCTTTGCCCGCTATGAGAAGATGGGCATCGTGGGCAATAACGGGACGGGCAAGTCGACCTTCATCAAGATTCTGATGGGGCTGGAACAGCCGGACAGTGGTACGCTGGACATCGGAGAGACCGTGCGCTTCGGCTATTATTCGCAGGAAGGCTTGCAGTTCGACGAGCAGATGAAAGTCATCGATGTGGTGCAGGACATTGCCGAAGTCATCGAGCTGGGCAATGGCAAACGGCTGACAGCATCGCAGTTCCTGCAACATTTCCTGTTCACTCCCGAGACACAGCACAGCTATGTCTACAAGCTCAGCGGAGGCGAACGCCGCCGGTTGTACCTGTGTACGGTGCTGATGCGCAATCCGAACTTCCTGGTGCTCGACGAGCCTACCAACGACCTCGACATCGTGACGCTGCAGGTGCTCGAAGAATATTTGCAGAACTTCAAGGGATGTGTCATTGTGGTGAGTCACGACCGCTACTTCATGGACAAGGTGGTCGACCACCTGCTGGTCTTTAACGGTCAGGCTGACATCCGCGACTTCCCCGGCAACTACTCCGATTACCGCGCCTGGAAGGAAGCACGTCAGCAACAGGAGCGGGAAAAGGCTGCTGCCTCTTCCGAGGAGAAGACGGAGAAGACCGCCCGTGTGCGCCTGAACGACAAACGCCGGATGAGTTTCAAGGAACGCCGGGAGTTTGAACAGCTGGAGAAGGACATCGAAGCGCTGGAGGCGGAGAAGGCACAACTGGAAGCCGACTTGTGCAGCGGAACGCTTTCCGTTGACGAGCTGACCGAGAAGTCAAAGCGTCTCCCCCTGTTGAATGAGGAGTTGGATGAGAAGACACTCCGCTGGCTGGAACTGAGCGAGCTGGAGGGATAACAGAACACGGGAAGGTGCGTCTGCAGAGGCTTCATGCCTGTTTCTGCGGACGCACCTTCCCGTATTGTACATTGATTTATTCGTTCAGGCTTTTGTTGATGCTGTCGATGTAGTCGAGCACTTCGTTCCGTCCGGTCTGCTTCTCGGCGGACGTGAGGAAGTAGGGAGGAAGCTCTTCCCATTGCTCCTCCAGCTTGTGGAGGTAGTTGGCGATGTTCTCGCGTTGCTGGGTGATGTTCAGCTTGTCGGCTTTGGTGAAGATGATGGCAAACGGCACCCCGTTTTCCCCCAGCCATTCGATAAACTCCAAATCAATCTTCTGTGGTTCGTGGCGGCTGTCGACGAGCACAAACAGGCAGGTGAGCGCCTCACGGTCCAGGACATAGTCTTCGATGATTTGCTGTATCTTTTCCTGTTGCTTCTTTCCCCGCTTGGCATATCCGTAGCCCGGGAGGTCTACCAGGTACCACTGCTTGTTGATGAGGAAGTGGTTGATGAGGAGGGTCTTGCCCGGAGTGGAAGAGGTCATGGCAAGTTTCGGCTTGCGGGTGAGCATATTGATGAGGCTCGATTTTCCCACATTGGAGCGTCCGATGAACGCATACTCAGGCAGTCCGTCCTGCGGACATTTGTCAATCCGGGTGTTACTGATTTTGAATTCTGCGCTGGTTATTTCCATGATAAGTTCGTGTTTTTAGTATAAATAGACGACAATGCCAGTCCGGCAAAAGTCAGCAGCCCGTTGACCATCAGTAACTCATAGCCGAAACTGTAATTCGTGTACAAAGATACAACGAGGTCGGTTAAGTAGCAAATGACGGGGGAGGCAATGGCAATGAAAGGGACCATCCGGTCGCGCGGACGCAGCCGGGTGAACAGTCCGAAGGCGAACAGTCCAAGCAATGGACCGTAGGTGTAGGAAGTCAGCGTGTAGAGCGTGTCAATGATGCTGGGACTGTCCACCGCCTTGAACACCAGGATGCAACCCACAAAGATGATGGAGAGCAGCAAATGCACTTGTTTGCGGCGCCGTTCAGCCTTCGCCGTTTCCATCCGCTCGATGTCGAGCAGGTCGATGCAGACGCTGGTGGTCAGTGCCGTCAGTGCCGAGTCTGCACTGGAGAAGGCGGCAGCCAGGATGCCTATGGTGAAACAGACCAGTACCCCGTATCCCAGGTAGCCCCCGGCAGCAAACATCGGGAGCAGGTCGTCGCCCCGTGCAGGGACAGGCAGGTGGAGCTGTGTGGCGGCAAGGAGCAACAGGATGCCCAGGGAGAGAAAGAGGAAATTCACCGGAAGGAACGAAAGTCCGTAGCAGTACATGTTCTTCTGCGCTTCTTTCAGGTTGCGGCACGTCAGGTTTTTCTGCATCATGTCCTGGTCCAGTCCTGTCATGACAATGGTGACGAATACCCCGCTGAAGAACTGCTTGAAGAAGTTCTGCTTGGACACCCAGTCGTCGAACACGAATATGCGGCTGTGTTCATCGGTGATCACTGCTCTCCAGAGGTCCTCCAGGTCCATCTGTAAGAGTGAAGCTACGGAGAAGAGCATCAGGATGAGCGTCAGGAGCAGGCAGAGGGTCTGGAAGGTATCAGTCCAGACGATGGTGCGTATGCCGCACCGGTGGGTATACAGCCAGATGAGCACGACCGTCCCGGCAGCGGTGACGACGAACGGAATGCCGTAAGCGTCGAAGATGAAATGCTGGAGGATGAGGCATACGAGGTAGAGCCGCAGGGAAGCTCCCAGCAGTTTCGACAGGAGGAAGAAGGAGGCTCCCGTGCGGTAGGAATGACGCCCGAGCCGTTTTCCCAGATAGGTGTAGATGGAAGTCAGGTTAAGCCGATAGTAGAGAGGCAGCAGCAGGTGTGCGATGACCAGGTAACCGAAAAAGAACCCCATGCACATTTGCAGGTAAGTCATGTCGATGCGGGTGACCATGCCCGGCACGGAGACAAAGGTCACACCGGAGAGGCTTGCCCCGATCATGCCGAAGGCAACCAGTTGCCAGGGCGATTGCCGATTGCCGCGGAAGAAGGTATCATTGTCGGTCCGTCGTGAGGTCATCCGTGCCACGAGCAGCAGCAGACCGAAGTATGCCAGCAGGATGAGGAGGATATAAAGTCCGTTCATGCAAACAGGTTTATGGTTAGACGGCTGCAAAGATAGTGCAAAAACGTCGTAGAAGTACGTACGTTACCTGTAAAGCTGGAAGTGTGTTGTAAGCCGGATTTTGGAGAGAGTGTCTGATGGTTGGAATTATTTCGGCTTTGCTTGGCTTATCTGTCGTGTGAAATCTTTATTTTTGCCATGACATAACGTATTTTAGTTGGAAGGATATGGAATATGAGATGAAGGATAAAATGGAGTGGACTGTAATTCTGATATTGGAATTCGGACGTAAGTATGGACTGACCATGAAACAGGCTTTTAATTATTTGAGCCGTTTTAAGGGAATAGATTTCATAGACCGCTATTATGGATATGTGCATACACAGTCATTCGCATCAATGGTTGATGATATAGCTGCGTATTGTCGTCGTTATGGAGGAGCCTTGAAATGAAACTGTATCATGGAACTAATGAGGATTTTGATAAAATAAATTTGTTGAAATCAAGGCCCAATAAAGATTTTAGGCGTGGCTTTTATCTGTCGGCTGACTTTGAACAGGCTTTAGCTATGGCAGAAGTGAAGGTGGAACAACTAGGCTATGGAACACCGGTTGTTCAGGCTTATGAAATAGAGGACGATGCGTGGAACTTTTTACATGTGCTTCGTTTTGATTCCTATTCGGAGGATTGGGCGAAATTTATTTTGCAGAACCGAAATAATCCGGAGGAGACTTCGACACATGATTATGATGTAGTGATTGGGCCTATTGCAAATGATAGGGTGGGGTTGCAGCTGTGGAAATATGAAAGTAACATGATTGATTTACCTATGTTGGTTCACAATTTGCAATATATGAAAGGCATAACGATTCAATATTTTTTTGGCACAGAACGTTCTCTGGAATATTTGAAAAGAATATGATGGAAAAGATAAGTATGAAAGCCGATATGGTAAAAAATCTGGCATTGCTGTTGTTGGAAAAACATGCCGATTGGACTATGGAACAAGCTCTTTCTGCTGTGTTCAACTCAGATACCTATCAAAAAGTGATGAATGAACAGACTCATTTATACTATCAGAGTCCACGATATGTGTTTTCTTTTCTGGAGGAGGAGTTGAGAATAGGAAAATTCTCGTGAATTTGGTTTCCAAGAGACCGGGATCTTCTTTATCCTACAGATGTGGACAAGATGTCCAAAGAACTTGTTTTTGGAACAAAACAGGACTTTGGACGGCCCGATGATTGATTGGTATGAAATAAACGAAGCCTGTTGAATTCAATAAATTCCCCTGTAATCTGTATCTTTGCGCACCAAAGAACGAGATGATTGTTTCAGACTTATGATAAACCAACAATACCCTTCCGCCCTCTTGGAGAAGGCGGTCAATGAATTTGCCAAGTTGCCGGGCATCGGACGGAAGACAGCGATGAGGCTGGTGCTCTATCTGTTGAGGCAGGACACTGCCATGGTGGAGTCGTTCGGCAACGCCCTGATAACACTTAAGCATGAAGTGAAATACTGCAAGGTGTGTCACAACATATCCGATACGGAGGTCTGCCGGCTGTGTGGCAATCCGCAGCGCGATGCATCTACCATCTGCGTCGTAGAGAACATTCAGGATGTCATGGCGGTGGAGAATACGCAACAGTTCAAGGGACTTTACCATGTTTTGGGAGGAGTCATTTCCCCGATGGATGGCATCGGACCTTCGGACCTGGAGATTGACAGCCTCGTCAAACGTGTGGAGGCTGGCGGCATCAGGGAAGTAATTCTGGCACTCAGCTCCACGATGGAAGGCGATACGACCAATTTTTACATCTTCCGTAAACTTTCCAGGTTTGATGTGAAACTGAGCATCATTGCCCGGGGCATCTCCATCGGCGATGAATTGGAATACACCGACGAAGTGACGTTGGGGCGTTCCATCGTGAACCGGACTTTGTTTACCGGAACCAACTGAAAAACGTTGCATAACGAATCAAGATACATTATGGAAGAAATACAGAAATGGACACGCCGACTCCTGGTCGAATACTGCATGTTCTGGCTGATAGCCCTGCTGCTCGTGGCTGCTTTTGAGTGTGGCTGGTTGGAGGAGGGAGGACTGGTCGGTCAGAACCGTTGGGAGTTTGCCTTGGAGACAGCCTCTATTCTGTTGACACTGGCTCTCATTCCCGGAGCGTTGAGGCTGTTCAGCCGGAAAGTGTTGACATGGCGTGCCTTGCCCTTGCTGGAAGCTTTGAAGGCTTACCACCGTTGGAACCTGATACGGCTGATTATGTTGGCGGTGATTGCCTGGGGAAACCTGGTGCTCTATTACCTGACGCTGAATAACATCGGCGGATTGTGTGCCTTGCTGGCATGTCTGGCCGCCCTGTTTTGTGTTCCCGGTAAACGGAAGCTGATGAACGAATTGGAAATTACGGAATAATGAAAAGACAACTGCTTTCCACGGAACGAATCGTGTTGCGTGCCCCCGAGCCGGAAGACCTGGAGGTGATGTACCGCATGGAGAATCTGCCCGAGATGTGGGCGGTCAGCAACGCTACGGTCCCATACTCGCGTTATGTGCTGCGCCGGTACATAGAGAACTGTCGGAATGATATTTATGCCGATCGTGAGTTGCGTCTCATGATTCAGACCGTTGAAGGACACAGGGTCGTCGGGACGGTCGATCTGGTGGAGTTCACTCCCTTGCACGGGCGTGCGGAAGCGGGCATTGCCATTCTAGAAGAATATAGGAGGAAAGGATATGCGCGTGAAGCCTTGGAGCTGATGTGTCATTATGCCTTCCGCCAACTCGGTCTGAACCAGCTTTATGCCTATGTGGCAGTGGACAACGAAGCCTCGTTGGCTCTTTTCGAGTCGTGTGGCTTTACACGGAAGGTGGAGTTGAGAGACTGGCTGTGCTATGAACGTGCATACAAGAATGTCTATCTCTTGCAGTGTTTTGCTACTTCTTACGTCTGAACAACCCTCTGACACGGCGCATGATGCGCAGGCCGGTCATTACGCCGTCGAACACAGCGATGCCGGAGTTTACGGAGTTCATCAGCATCTCGACCTTGGTCGTGGCTTTGACCGGTGAGAACAGTTCGGTAGCCGTCTGCTGGATGCGGTCTCTTTGCTCTCTGATTTGCAGACGTACGGCTTTCTTTTGTCTCGTGATTTCTTCGAGTGTAATCTGGGGTTTGCTGATTCCGGTATTCATGAGCGGATGATTTTTAGGCGTTTTCGTTGTTGTCGTCGTTGTTCATAAACAGGTTTGCGATGAACTTCACCAGGGGGCGCACGATGAGTTGTTTGCGGAAGCCGTAGATGAGCGCCAGCAGGATGAGCAGGACCGCTGTGATAATGGCAAAGCTGACGGTCAGTCCGCCCACGTGGGGAGCCATGATGTAGGCAAGGCTGAAAGACAGGTAGAACAGTGCCATCATGCCCAGGATGATAGCGATGGTTGTCAGGATGATGGCGGAAGCCAGGATGGTGAGTTTCTCCACAAGTTCCAGACGCAGGTAGTCCTTTTGGAGCAGGATGTAGTTCTTGCATTCCACAAAAAGCTGTTCCAGACTCTCGATGCTCTTATCGTTCGCAAACATAGGCGCAGGGATTTAAAATAGGGGGATACTGGGGTTTAAAAGTATCATATCAGATTCCACAATGACAGCCGGAGCATGTCGGGCAGAATCTGATATGATAAGAAGTCAGGGGGAAGAATGTAGGATTATTCTCCATCGCCCTTCACTTCAGATGCGATTTCGTCAACCAGATCGTTGAGTTGTTTACGATCGAGTTTGATGCCTCTTTTGCGGAGGGCTTCACTTATTTTCAAACGAGTGTCTTCTCCCTTTTCCGGAGCAAACAAAATACCGCATGCAGCACCCACAACGGCTCCGCCAAGGAATGCAGCTAAAATACTTAAACTTCTCATAAGCTCTGTTGTTTAAAGTTGAGTTCAAAGGCAAATATAACGATAATATGTTCAGAGTATGCATATTTTCAAGGTTTTTAGAGAAAAAAGTGAAGGATGGAAGCAATCGGGCACTTTTTTCGTCCAAAATACACCGACTCTTAGGAAATAGTGTTATTTTTGCTCGATAAAAGTCTGAGTGTATATTAGTATAGACAAACAATATATGATTAAGAAGATGAAACGTTATTGGATTTTAGGGGCAGGCTTGTGCCTGGCCGTGATGTTCGGTTCTTGTAAATCGAGCGAAAGTGCTTATAAAAAGGCATACGAGAAAGCAAAGCAGCAAGAACTTGCCCAACCGCAAGTGAGCGAGCCTGTCGAAGTAGCTCCCGTTGTCAGTGCACCGGTGACTACGACCACCACGACTCCGACCAATGTCTCCGTCCGTGAGGAAAAGGTGACGATGGTAAGCGGTAATGGCCTGAAGACTTACAGCGTTGTGTGTGGAAGCTTCGGCGTACAAGCCAATGCCGAGTCTCTGAAAGAGTGGTTGGACAAGGAAGGCTACAATGCCATCATTGTGAAGAATGAAGAACGCAACATGTATCGTGTAGTGGTTGAGTCGTTTGACGACAAGACACAAGCTGCTCAGGCTCGGGATGCCTTCAAGGCCAAGTATCCCAACCGTTCGGATTTCCAAGGCTCCTGGTTGCTCTATCGTGTTTATTGAGATGAATTGAAACCATTTTTCTTTCATAGTTTGAAAAGAGTTGCTTTTGTGTCGTGCAAGGGCAACTCTTTTTTCTGCCTCTCTCCTGAACGGTAGTGGTGCTGTCTGAAGCGGCACGGCTGAAGGAAAACTGCAAACACATTTTACAGCTTTTTTGCCTTTTGTTGGAGCTACCTACGGCTTTATTGCTTAATTTTGCAACAATTATGAGCAGAATTGTAGCAATTGATTATGGAAAAAAACGCACGGGGATAGCTGTGACCGACCCCTTGCAGCTTATAGCGAACGGACTGACAACCGTGGCGACATCCGAATTGTTTGATTTCGTGATGGATTATGTTCGCCGGGAACCGGTGGAACGCATCCTGGTCGGTCTGCCCAAACAGATGAATAATCAGCCTTCGGAAAATATGAAAAACATTACTCCCTTTGTCAATCGTCTGCGCAAGGCTTTGCCCGATATGCCTGTGGAGTTTGTGGACGAGCGCTTCACGTCGGTGCTGGCTCATCAGGCGATGCTTGATGGAGGACTGAAGAAGAAGGACCGTCAGAATAAGGCGTTGGTCGATGAAATCAGTGCTACCATTATCCTGCAATCTTATCTGGAATCAAAAAGAATGTAATATACCAAGATGATTTTACCAATTTACACACTGGGACAGCCTGTCTTGAGAAAAGTGGCTGAGGAGATTACTCCTGAATATCCGAATCTGAAAGAACTGATAGAAAATATGTACGAAACGATGGAGAAGGCCGATGGCGTGGGTCTGGCTGCTCCGCAGGTAGGGCTTCCCATCCGTATGTTTGTCATTGACCTTGACTGCCTGAGCGATGAGATGCCCGAGTACAAGGATTTCCGAAAAACGTTTATCAATCCGGAGATACTGGAAGTCGGTGGCGAGGAAGAGTCCTATGAAGAAGGGTGCCTGAGCTTGCCCGGTATTCATGAAACGGTAAAGCGGATGAACAAGGTTCACATGCGTTACCAGGATGCCGACTTTGTGGAGCACGATGAATGGATCGACGGCTTTCAGGCACGCGTAGTCCAGCACGAGTATGACCACTTGGACGGGAAGGTGTTCATTGACCACATATCCACCCTTCGCCGCCAGCTTATCAAGGGAAAGGTGAATGCGTTGCTGAAAGGCAAGGCGCACTGCTCCTATAAAGTGAAAACAGTTCGATAACGGAATCAACCAACTAAACTGCCGTACGGAGAATTAAACGATGATGCGTAGACTTCTGATAGCATTCCTTTGCTGCCTGCCCGGATGGGTAGGGGCACAGATTAACACCGACAGGGTGATGGCCATTGCACGAAATGCGTTGTTCTTTGAAGACTACGTGTTATCCATCCAGTATTTTAACCAGGTGATCAGTGCAAAGCCCTATCTGTATGAACCGTACTTCTATCGGGGAATTGCGAAAATCAATCTGGAGGATTTTCAAGGTGCGGAAGCCGATTGTACGAAAGCCATCGAGCGTAACCCGTTTGTCCCCGGATGTTACCAGATACGTGGATATGCCCGTATTCGTCAGCATAAGGTGGACGGCGCCATTGAGGACTACAAGAAGGCTCTGGAATATGATCCGGAGAACAGCGGACTGTGGAACAACCTGGCACTCTGCCGCATTGAAAACAAGGATTATGAGGGTGCCAAGAAGGATATCGATCGGCTGATAGCCTTGGCTCCCCGTGAATCGAACGCTTTCCTGATGCGGGCAGACGTCGCTATGCGTCAGAAGGATACACTGTCTGCAGAGAAAGACATCGACAAGGCGATTGAAGTGGATGCGTACAATTCCACTGTGTGGACAGCCCGTGCCGTACTCCGCTTGCAACAGGCAAAATACAAGGAAGCGGAAGGCGATCTGGACCAGGCGATTCACCTGGCAGTGAAGAATGCCGATAACTACATCAACCGTGCTCTGGCACGTTACCACCAGAACAACCTCCGGGGAGCCATGGACGACTATGATGTGGCACTCCAGATTGACCCGAACAACTTTATCGGACACTACAACCGTGGTTTGTTGCGGGCATACGTCGGCGACGATAACCGTGCCATTGAAGACTTTAACTTTGTCATCGAGCAGGAGCCGGACAACATGATGGCGATATTCAACCGAGGTCTGTTGCTTGACAAGACCGGAGACTTGAGAGGAGCCATCAAGGATTATTCGACGGTTATTGATGAGTATCCGAACTTCCTGACCGGCTATTATTACCGGGCTGCGGCACGACGCAAGATTGGTGACAGGAGAGGGGCGGAGGCCGACGAACTGGTCCTGTTGCGTAATCAGCTGGACCGTTACAACGGAGTGAAGCAGCAGACTGCCGCCGATCATAAAACCCGCAAGAAGTCAGATCGGAACATGGAGAACTACGGCAAGATTGTGGTGGCTGACAGCGACGAAGATGCACCGCATTACAAGAACGAGTACCGCGGACGTGTGCAGGACAAGAATGTACGTATCGCTTATCAGCCCATGTATGCGCTGACTTACTATGAGAAGCCCGGCAATGTACGCCGTACTATCCATTACTACAGGTATATTGATGAGTTGAACCGTGACACCTTGTTTGCCAAACCGCTCCTGATTACGAACAATGAGGCTCCGTTGACCGAGCAACAGGTTAATGAGCACTTCAAGTGGATTGATGACCACACGGCAAGTACGGCGTCCGATAACAAGACGGATGCGAAGTTACGTTTCTTGCGGGGACTGGACTTCTATCTGGTGCAGGATTTCGAGAATGCCATTTCCGATTATACGGCAGCCATCGTAGCCGACGATTCGTTCATGCCTGCCTATTTTGACCGTGCCCTTGCCCGTTACAAGCAGTTGGAATATCAGAAGGCTGAGTCACAGATGGACAAGAATGCCGGAAACGCACTCCCCTCAGGCGCTCCGGTAGTAGTGAAGAATGCAGATTATGAGTTGGTGAAGAATGACCTCGATCAGGTCATTAAGCTGGCACCCGATTTCGCATACGCCTATTACAACCGTGCCAACCTGTTTGCCATGCTGGGAGATTATCATGCAGCGATTGTTGATTATAATAAGGTGCTGGAGCTGGATGCCGATTTTGCGGATGCCTACTATAACCGGGGTCTTACCTATATATATTTAGGCAATAACCAGCAAGGCATCGCCGACCTGAGCAAGGCCGGTGAGCTGGGACTTTTCTCCGCCTACAATGTAATCAAGCGTTTTACCGTACACGAGTAATAACATTTTTAAGAAAAAGAAGACTGTGTCGCAAAGAAATTGTTAATTTTGCGCATCGTAAATCAGAAATAATTCATGGAACTATGATAAAAATAACTTTTCCTGATGGTTCCGTTCGTGAGTATAACGAAGGGGTAACCGGCCTGCAAATAGCAGAAAGTATAAGTGCGCGGTTGGCACAGGATGTGTTGGCTTGCGGAGTGAATGGCGAAACTTACGACCTGTCTCGTCCGATTCAGCACGATGCTTCTATCGTGCTCTACAAATGGGACGATGAGGAAGGTAAGCATGCTTTCTGGCATACAAGCGCCCACTTGCTTGCCGAAGCGTTGCAGGAACTCTATCCGGGCATCCAATTCGGTATTGGACCGGCAATTGAAAATGGTTTCTACTATGATGTAGATCCGGGCGAAGCCGTCATCAAGGAGTCTGACCTTCCTGCTATTGAAGCGAAGATGGCGGAACTGGCAGCCAAGAAGGAGACATTGGTCCGTCGGGACATTGCCAAGGCTGATGCCTTGAAGATGTTTGGTGAAAGAGGCGAGACCTACAAATGTGAGTTGATTTCCGAGCTGGAAGATGGTCATATTACGACTTATACCCAAGGTGCATTCACCGACCTTTGCCGGGGTCCTCACTTGATGTCCACAGCTCCTATCAAGGCTATCAAGTTGCTGTCTGTTGCCGGTGCCTATTGGCGTGGTCATGAAGACCGCAAGCAGTTGACCCGTATTTACGGTATCACGTTCCCGAAGAAGAAGATGCTCGATGAATACCTCGTCATGCTGGAAGAGGCCAAGAAGCGCGACCACCGTAAAATCGGTAAGGAGATGGATTTGTTCATGTTCTCCGACACGGTTGGTAAGGGACTTCCGATGTGGTTGCCGAAAGGTACGGCACTGCGTCTGCGTCTGCAGGAATTCCTGCGCCGTATCCAGTCACGCTATGACTATCAGGAAGTGATGTGTCCGCCTATCGGTAACAAACTCCTGTATGTGACTTCGGGACACTATGCCAAGTATGGAAAGGATGCGTTCCAGCCGATTCATACGCCGGAAGAAGGGGAAGAATATTTCCTGAAGCCGATGAACTGTCCGCATCACTGCATGATTTATAAGAATTCACCCCGTTCGTACAAGGACCTGCCTTTGCGTATTGCTGAGTTCGGAACCGTTTGCCGTTACGAGCAGAGTGGTGAGCTTCACGGACTGACCCGCGTCCGCAGCTTTACGCAGGATGATGCACACATCTTCTGCCGTCCCGATCAGGTGAAGGAAGAGTTCCTGCGTGTGATGGATATCATTTCCATCGTATTTAAATCCATGAATTTCGAGAACTTTGAAGCACAAATTTCCTTGCGTGACAAAGTAAATCGTGATAAATACATCGGTAGCGATGAGAACTGGGAAAAGGCAGAACAAGCCATTGTGGAAGCCTGTCGCGAGAAAGGATTGCCCGCCAAGGTTGAATATGGAGAAGCCGCTTTCTACGGTCCGAAGCTCGACTTCATGGTGAAGGATGCCATTGGTCGCCGTTGGCAGTTGGGTACTATCCAGGTGGACTACAACTTGCCCGAACGCTTCCAGTTGGAATACATGGGCTCTGACAACCAGAAGCACCGTCCGGTGATGATCCACCGTGCTCCCTTCGGCTCCATGGAACGCTTTGTGGCAGTGCTGATTGAGCATACGGCTGGAAAATTCCCCTTGTGGCTGACTCCTGACCAGGTAGCCATCCTGCCTATTTCGGAGAAATACAATGAATACGCCGAGCAGGTGAAGGCATACTTGAAAGCTCACGAGGTACGCGCCCTGGTGGATGACCGCAATGAAAAGATTGGCCGTAAGATCCGTGACAATGAGATGAAACGTATCCCTTACATGTTGATTGTGGGCGAGAAGGAAATGGAGAATGGCGAAGTTTCCGTCCGCAAACAAGGCGAAGGTGACAAGGGAACGATGAAATACGAAGATTTCGCTAAAATTTTGAACGAAGAAGTTCAGAATATGATAAATAAGTACTAAATTTGCAGCCGTTTGTCAGAAGTCCCCTGTAGGGAGGCTTGGGCAAACGGCTGAATTTGAATAATCATTAACCAACAAAACAAACAGGTAGAAAGACAATTTTTTGAATGAAAAATGACAATTTGAAAGGGCAACATCGAATCAATGAACAGATTCGTGCCAAAGAAGTCCGCATCGTGGGCGATAATGTAGAGTCAGCAGTGTATCCTATAGCACAAGCTTTGCGAATGGCTGAGGAGCATGAATGTGACCTGGTCGAAATCTCACCCAATGCTGTTCCGCCTGTTTGCCGTCTGATCGATTATTCCAAATTTCTTTATCAGTTAAAGAAACGTCAGAAGGAACAAAAAGCCAAGCAGGTGAAGGTTAACGTGAAGGAAATTCGTTTCGGACCTCAGACCGATGACCACGACTACAACTTCAAGCTGAAACATGCCATCGGCTTCCTGCAGGATGGTGACAAGGTGAAGGCTTACGTGTTCTTCAAGGGACGTTCCATTCTGTTCAAGGAACAAGGTGAAGTGTTGCTCCTGCGTTTTGCCAATGACCTGGAAGAATATGCCAAGGTGGAGCAGATGCCGTTGCTGGAAGGTAAGCGTATGACCATCTCACTGGCTCCTAAAAAGCCTGCTTCTCCGAAAAAGGCTGCCGCTGCCCCGGCACAGCAACCGAAACAGGCTCCCAAGGCAGAAGAGGCTGCTGAGAAATGAAAAACGAAAGAAGCGTGTAACGCCGAGGTATAGTGCGTTGCCGCGAATCAATTAATAATTTAAAATTTAGTAAGATGCCAAAGATTAAGACTAACTCCGGTTCTAAAAAAAGATTCACTCTTACCGGATCAGGAAAGATCAAAAGAAAACATGCTTATCACAGTCACATTCTGACGAAGAAGACTAAAAAGCAGAAGAGAAACTTGGTTCACGCAGGTTTGGTTGACAAGGCCAACTTGGATTCCGTGAAGTCACTTTTAGCAATGAAGTAATTTCTTCGACAAGCAAACACTATTTTATTAACCGAATGCTTTAGCTTGAAGTTCGCCAATCCTGAGACAGGGACGCGACGCTAACATTCAAAAACGATTAAAACTATGCCAAGATCAGTAAATCACGTTGCTTCAAGAGCAAAAAGAAAGAAAATTTTAGGTCTTACCAGAGGTTACTTTGGTGCAAGAAAGAACGTTTGGACCGTTGCCAAGAATACTTGGGAAAAGGGTTTGACCTATGCTTATCGTGACCGTAAGAACAAGAAACGTAACTTCCGTGCATTGTGGATTCAGCGTATCAACGCTGCTGCCCGTCTGGAAGGTATGTCTTATTCGAAGTTGATGGGTGGTCTGCACAAAGCCGGTATTGAAATCAACCGTAAGGTTTTGGCTGACCTTGCCATGAATCATCCCGAAGCATTCAAGGCTGTTGTTGAAAAGGCCAAGAACGCTTGATAGACAGGTTTGAACATATACTGTAAGTATATAAGAAGGATGTATCGCAGAGATGCATCCTTTTTTGTGCCCCTATGTTTGAACAGGAGGCATTCTCCGTCGACTTCGTCAGCCTTTCCGCCATCTTGTCAGCCTTTGATGGTAAATAATGTTTGCATTCAGTTAAAGCGGAACGCTGTTTGTTTAAATAATTTTCCAAAGAATTAAAAGCCGGGGCGGGTGACTGACAAGATTTCCTACAGGCACATAGTTTGCAATTTCCTAAGTGAACCGCGAGGCCGGAAGGCGGAGGGGTTCAGTGAAACAAACTATAAAATAACAATTAAAATATAGGAGATTACAACTATGATGCCGAGTAGAAAGTACAACAATCAGAACTGGTTACCGAGTATTTTCAATGATTTCTTTGATAACGACTGGATGGTCAGAACCAATGCGACTGCCCCTGCTATCAATGTCCTCGAAAATGATAAGGAATACAAAGTGGAAGTCGCAGCCCCGGGCATGACCAAGGAAGACTTCAACATCCATTTGAGTGAGGACAATGAACTGGTCATCACCATGGAGAAGAAGAACGAAACCAGGGAGGGCGATGAAAAGAATAAGAAATACTTACGTCGCGAGTTCTCTTACACGAAGTTCCAGCAGGCACTGGTACTCCCCGATGATGTGGAGAAAGACAGAATCAGTGCCAACGTGGCTGACGGTGTGTTGACCATAGAGTTGCCGAAACGTACGCCAGAAGAGAAAGCCAAAGTCAATCGTGTGATTGAAGTGCGCTGACGTCCGTCGGTGAAACACCGGAACAAGTGGGCGCGGATGATGCAGATGAATCAGAACAGCTGTGTCATCCGCGCCTTTTTTGTGTACGTATGGCTGCTTTCGGTATACTGGCATGAAAAGGGAGAGGAAAGGCCAAAGACTTTGGATGAGATAGGGGATATTCCAAACAAAATCCATACTTTTACAAGTGAATCAAAAAACAAGCTTGAGTATGAGAATTATTCATCAGATGGGAAATTGGAGGTTGCTGGCTGCTCGCAAGACGGCTTTCCTCTGCTCGCGGCAAGTTCCGGGTGAGGCGGAAAGGCGGATTGGCGAATGGCTGGGAGCCTTGTCAGAGAATGACGGTTGTGTGATATGCGGCAACCTGTTGCCGTTGGAACAATGGATGTTGTCCCGCCTGCTGGAACGACGGATTCCGACTGTGCTGGTCCTGGCGGAAGCCTTGCCTTTGCAATGGTCGGCAGAGGTGGAACAGGCGTTGCAGGAACAGCGCTTGCTCGTGGTGACACATTGCGACGCGAACATCCATCGTGTGACCCGTTCATCGGCGCAAGACAGGAATGAGTTGATGATTGAGCTGGCGGACGAAGTGGTTGTCGGCTATGCCCTGGAAGGAGGACATGTAGAGAAGCTGGTAGCCAACCTGCCGAAGGTACGCCGGCTGTATCCTTAATGAATGTCTGACACGCCTTTTTATAAATTCACATGGATTATGGCTGATAATTATATCGAACGTCAATACGAACAATACGAAGCACGGAAGGCTGCTTGGGAGAAAGCCCGCAAGCTGGGCAAGAAAAAGCTGAAGACGACACGTCCCAAGACGAAGAAGGACTGACGTGAAAGCTCCCTGATTGCCATCCACACGACATCCACGTCCGGGCGGGATGCGCTCAGATGTGGATGCCGTAGTCGTGCTTTATCTCGTCCATCACAAATGTGCTCTCCAGCGAGCCCAGGCTGTCGATGGTCCCCAGCACATTGAGAATGAACTCCTGATAGTATTTCATGTCCGGTGCATGAATCTTGAGCAGGTAGTCATAGCTGCCCGAGATGTTGTAGCATTCCGTCACTTGCGGGATGTCGCGGATGATGCGTGTGAATTCGTCGGCTATCTCCTTGTTGAGCCGGCGGAGCTTCACCCGGCAGAACACCACGAAGCCCCGGTGGAGCTTGTCAGCATCGAGCACCGCGATGTATTTTCTGATGTAGCCGTTGCTCTCCAGCCGTTTGAGGCGTTCAAAGACTGGAGTTGAAGAGAGATGCACGCAGGCTGCCAGCTCCTTGATGGTGAGCCGGGCATTCTCCTGCAAGGCACGCAGGATGGCGAGGTCGGTCTGGTCAAGTGTATCCATGAGAGAGAATATTATTCTGTTTGGGGAGTGTATTTTGTTTCGAAATAGAACAGACGTTCTGTTTCTTCCTGCAAATATAGGATTGTTTTCCATAGATTCCCGGTTTCTTGTGAGATATTTCTTCCTGCTCTAACTTTGCAGACAGAAGACAGAGGGGCGGTCCTGTTGGTCGCATGCCCCCTCCGTCGGTTAATCTGAAAACGTAATGAAAGGAGAATGAACGATGGAAAGAAAGAATTGGCATTTTGAGACTTTACAACTTCATGTGGGGCAGGAGCAGCCCGACCCGGCAACCGGCGCACGGGCCGTCCCCATCTATCAGACCACCTCGTATGTATTCCGTGATTCCGCGCATGCGGCAGCCCGCTTCGGGTTGCAGGATGCCGGCAACATCTACGGACGGTTGACCAACTCCACCCAGGATGTGTTCGAACAACGGATGGCAGCCCTGGAAGGAGGAGTAGCAGCGTTGGCTGTCTCGTCCGGTGCGGCCGCCATCGCATACGCTCTGCAGGGGCTGACGTCTGCCGGCGATCATCTGGTGGCGGCGCAGACCATCTACGGAGGAACGTACAACCTGCTGGCACACACCTTCCCGACGTATGGCGTGACGACAACCTTTGTCGACCCTTCTTCCGCAGCCAATTTTGAGGCAGCCATCCGTCCCGGGACCAAAGCCCTCTTTGTGGAGAGCCTGGGCAATCCGAATTCCAACCTGATTGACCTGGAGACTGTGGCGGAAGTTGCTCACCGGCACGGTATCCCCCTCGTGGTCGACAACACCTTTGGTACCCCTTACCTGATACGTCCGTTGGAGCATGGGGCGGACATTGTGGTGCACTCGGCAACCAAGTTCATCGGCGGTCATGGCACTTCGCTCGGCGGAGTCATCATCGACGGCGGACGTTTTGATTGGGCGGCATCCGGACGTTTCCCCCAACTGACGGGACCCGACCCCAGCTATCACGGTGTGTGTTTTGCCGACGTGGCAGGCGCGGCAGCCTATGTCACCCGCATCCGTGCCGTCCTGTTGCGTGACACCGGCGCCTGCATCAGTCCCTTCAATGCATTTCTGTTGTTGCAGGGACTGGAGACTCTCTCGCTGCGTGTGGAACGTCACGTGGAGAACGCGCTCCGTGTCGTGCGCTTCCTGTCGTCCCATCCGCGTGTGAGACGGGTGAACCATCCGTCGCTTCCCGACCATCCCGACCACGCCTTATACGAGAGGTATTTCCCACACGGGGCAGGTTCCATCTTCACCTTCGACATCGACGGGGGAGAGACCGAGGCACACCGCTTTATCGACCATTTGCAACTCTTTTCCCTGTTGGCGAATGTGGCGGACGTGAAGTCGCTGGTCATCCATCCTGCCAGCACCACCCATTCACAACTGTCACCCGACGAGTGTGCCGCACAAGGCATTCACCCCGGGACCATCCGTCTCTCCATCGGCACCGAACACATCGACGACCTGCTGGAAGACCTTCATCAGGCTTTTGAGACTTTGGGTTGACCGACGGACGGGCATGAGGATGTCTGCCTTCCTTGTTTCGGTCTGCTTCCCGGAGAGGCAGGGTGAAAGCAGAATCCTCTGTTTGCCTGACGGAATGCATCGAAACGCCCTTTTCTGCTAACTCGTACTTTTCAAAAATACGATGAACTAGAGAAGAAACGTGAATGATTGCAAACGAAACGTCCGGAAAAAGCCTTTGA
>ULWY01080575.1_pt1 | contig 92569 bp, 90 predicted proteins | sample 1960761 | NCBI WGS metagenome assembly ULWY01 (sample SAMEA4835824, study PRJEB28245) | human gut metagenome | biome: gut microbiome; material: fecal sample | place: Denmark | collected 2008 | reverse complement strand
CACTTATTACAAGTTTTTTAGTTTCTATTGTCATAACTCGATCACTTTCCTTTTTTAAATAACAAAAAAACTAACTATTTCTAGTTAGCGTTTATTACTTAAACTCGAAAAGTTCGAGTTTCCCATCAATCTGGTGCCGATAGCAAGAATTGAACTTGCTGCTGATCCTTACCAAGGACCTGTATTGCCATTATACTATACCGGCATAATGTAATTTTATCAAAAAAATAAAAGTAAGTAAACAAAATAAAATTGGTGTTCAAGGTGAGAATCGAACTCACATCATTTCCGTCGGAGGGAAATATTTTATCCATTAAACTACTCGAACAATAAAGAGGAATTAATCCTCACAAGTTACACCGAACTTTTTCGCAAAAGTAAGCCAAGTAGATAATTTTACCTTACCATTTTCAATAACATTATCTTCTGCTCCTTCAATTTCTAAAAGTTTATCAATATCTATTTTTGCATAGTTAATAGTAGTATCACTTATAACAGAATTACTATTTCTTGTAATAGTATTATCATAATAATCTAGATTAGCATATTCCTTAAAAATGTTTTTATACGCATTCTCATAAGTATCCAAAACACTACTATCATTACTAATAATTTCTTCTGTTGAATGAAGTATAGTTACATAGTCACCTTCATAATAAACCTCATAATTCATCAAAGAACTACCATTATCAACTTCACCTGTTCTACTACATTTTTTAACTCCATCAGCTGAGGAAATCGTTCCACTACTACCACAACCCGTTAATAAGAAACTTACAAGAACTAATAAACTAAGCTTTAGTACTATCTTCTTCATCATCATCTTCATCTTCCTCTAACATTTTTATTATCTTTCTTTGATTCCTTAAAACCTGAATTATATGATCATGTAAGCTCTCCAAAATAAGTTCACTTTTCAAATCAGTACGATAATCATTTTGATTACGTAAACTATCTTTAGCAGCCTGTCTATTTTGACTCATCATAATAATAGGTGCTTGAATAGCAGCAATACAAGATAATACCAAGTTTAATAAAATAAACGGATATGGATCAAGCTCACTACCCTTACTTAATAAAAAACCATTAAGTATAATCCAAAAACCCAAAAATAGCAAAAATACTAAAACAAAAGTCCAGCTACCAGCAATCTCGCTAACCTTGTCAGCTGCTCGATCACCAAATGACATTTTAGCCTCTTCCTGTTTATCAACATCAATAGCAATTGGTTGCTCAATAAGTAAATCAAGTAACTCTTCTTCATCCTGAGCCTCAAGCTCATTGTTTCTAAGTAACATTCTTACAATTTCTTTTTTAGTTCTTTTCTTTTCCATCTTTCTTCACCATAAAAATTATATCATAACTACTATTAATATAAAAGAAAAAGTAGTATATACTACTTTAAAAAATCGTTTATAGCACCAAACACTTCATTAAATGCAACATCATCAAGTTCATCCAAAAAGCCATGACCATAAAAGTCAATCTCCCTAAGCTCACTATTTTGATTAAATTTAGTGCACTCTTCATAATATTCTAAAATATCATTTTTCAAAGGATCAGCTCCGCCAACAATAAATAATATCTTATTGCTATACTGATAATCACTATTTGCTTTAGGAAAAACTAATACATCGCTTAAAAATCTTTCACCAGTTAAATGTTTCTTATAATACTTTTGCAATTTCTTCATAACATCAGTATCAACTAATGAAACATCCTTATACAAGCAATCAGCCGATAAAACTGGATAGAATAATATTAACTTACTATCAGAAAAACACTTATCCTTTCCAATACCCATCGCTATACTAGCTCCAATTGAGTCCCCCATTAAAATAATATTACTAGAACTTATACCTAACTTTTGAAGTTCTAAACATAAATACACTGCTGTTTTAGAACAATGATCAAAAATATTAAAATAATTAGTATCACCTATATCATCAAGATCCAAAGCAATTACTAAAGTTTGAGTTTCATGAGCCACCTTTTTACATATTTCTGCATAATCCCCCAAACAACCAGAAACCTCTGCAACACCAGGAGTATATATAATAACCTTTTCAATATTAGAAACCTTAGTAGGATAAAAAACCCTAACTGGCAAAATATTATCATCAAACATTATTCTATAACTAGAAATATTTTTCTTTGAAATAGTAGGATGAACAACTTCATAAACCGTTCTATATAATTTATATTTAAGAACATTGTCAAAACTATTAACTGTTACTGTCTTCATATTCGTCACCAAGTATATAATATCATAAAAAGAAAGCTTTCTTTTCACTAAAAGCTCCCTACTTTACACTATTTGCCAGACTTTTTAGAACTTTCAAGAATTAACCATTTAATTCTATCACTAAGTAAATTATTAGCCTCATCCAAATCACTAGAAGCGATAAATGCTTTTCCAAATTTAATAGTCAGATCATTATTAAATAATTTATATTTGCCAGTTATTGCAAAAGGAACAATATAAGCATTAGTTTTCTTAGACATAGAAACTGCTCCATACTTAAAAGGTAATAAAATATCATTTGTTTTATTTCTAGTTCCTTCCGGAAATATTCCCAAAACTTTTCCTTCTTCTAATACCTTAATAGCTTCATTCTTAGCTAAAGTATTATCATGACCTCTATCAACCGATATACATCCAACCAGTTTGAAAAACCAACCAAATATACCAGAAAACAACTCTTTTTTAGCCATATAGTGAACAGGTCTCTTAGTAGAAATAATAGGCATACAAGGATCAAATATATGCCTGTGATTTCCCGCTAATATAACACCACCAGTCTCAGGAATATTTTCACGACCAATAATTTTAGGATGAAAAAATAACTTAAAAAATACACTTAAAATTCCCTTAGAAATTCTAAATCCAATCATTTTATTATTCTTCGTCTTCATAGCCAATATCCTCTTGTAACTTTCTAAAATCAACTTTACCCATCCTTGTTTTAGGCAAACTTTTTCTATATACAAATTCATGAGGAATTGAATAAATCGCTAAATTCTTTTTACAATGTTCCTTAATACTTCCCTTTACTGAAATAGGACTATAGCCATCTTTTAAAACAATATAAGCCTTTGGCACCTCTACTTTATATGGATGTGGTATACCAACAACACTACATTTTAAAACAGCAGGATGTTCTTCAATTACTTGTTCAATATGACTAGGATAAACATTATATCCAGAGGTAATAATCATTCTCTTTAATCTCTGACGATAATAAATAATACCATTTTCATTCATCATTCCAATATCACCAGTATGTAACCAAATTGCACCATCCTTATGTTTTTGTAAAGCTTCATTAGTTTCTTTTTCATCATTTAAATAACCAAGCATCACAGTAGGACCTGAAACACATATTTCTCCATCCTCTCCATAAGGAACTTCATCTTGTGTACCAGGTGCAACTATCTTAATATAATTTCCAGGAAAAGGTATACCAATACTACCATCACGATACGCTTCTCCAAATGATAAAGCAACAGCTGCCAAAGCCTCAGTCATCCCATATCCTTGGCTAATCTTAATCTTACTACCATGTTCCTTTAAAAAATCATTAATTCTCTCTGATAAATTACTAGATAATGAATCTCCCCCAGAAATAGCATACTTTAACATACTAAGATCTAAATTCTTATTTTTAGTATTAATTAAAGCCTCATATAAGGTAGGAACACCACAAATAACATTAGGTTTATATTTTTCCAATAACTCATCAAACTTTTTAGCGTTAAATTGTGGTACTAAAGCAACCTCACATCCTAATCCAAATGGAATATGAAAAGAAACACCAAGACCAAATCCATGAAAAATAGGCATAACTCCAAGGACAACATCACCAGGTTTTAAATTTTTAAAAATAACCCTTGCCTGTAAAGCTAAAGCATTAAAATTGCCATTAGATAAAACAATACCCTTAGGCTTACCAGATGTACCACCAGAATGAAGTATAACAGCCGCCTCATCCGCTAAAGCCTCATTAGCCTTATCCGTACCAAAATAACTTCTTAACATAAAATCATTCCAGTACATATAAAGTCTATTACGTCTAGGCCTCTTCATATTCCAAGTCTTAATCTTATATCCAACTTGCATATGAGCAAACATTGAATTACTAACTGGAACGACGATTACCTTATAAACATCAGTATCCTTAATAATATTCTTAACTTTTTCATAACAAAAATCAACAACAACTAAAACTCTACTCTTAGTCATTAATAATCCATCTTTTATTTCCTCTTCAGCCGATAAAGGATGAATCATATTACTAATAGCACCTATTTTACTAGCCGCATAAAAACTAATTAATCCCTCTGGAATATTAGGCATACATATAGTTATAACATCACCTTTTTTTACGCCAATACTATCAAAAGCTAAAGCTGCTTTATCAATCTTATGTAAAAAACTCTTATAACTAAAAACATTACCATAATAATTAACTGCTGGAGAATTTAAATTATTAAGAGCACTATTCTTAAACATCTCATAAATAGAAATATCTTCTACCTTAAACTTTAACTCATCCTTTTCATAATATTTCTTCCAAGGTACTTTTATTGTCTTTTGTCTTAGTAAATCTATCACATTCATTTAAAACTGCCTCCACACCAACTTATTTATCTAAATTTAATCTCATTAACTTCTCTACTTCTTTTTCTAATTTTTTATTAGCTTTTTCTAAATCATCATCTACTTTAAAAGGTTTACCAAATCTAATTGTTAAATTCTTACTCCTGAATTTATAATCACCAGTTATTCCAAATGGTACTATTAAAGAATCTGTCTTATGAGCCATTGAAACAGCCCCGTACTTAAAAGGTAATAAAAACTGATCAGTTTTATTTCTAGTTCCTTCAGGAAATAAACCAAGTGCATAACCATTTTTTAGTACTTCTAAAGCTAAACTAGTTGCATTATTATCTTTTTTACTTCTATCAACCGGAATACACCCAACTAGTTTAAAAAACCAAGCATGTCTTCCATCAAAATATTCTTTTTTAGCCATATAATGAATTGGTCTTTTAGTCGCAATAATTGCTAAACACTGATCATATAAATGTTTATGATTACCAACTATTAATATAGGTCCATCTTTCGGTATATTTTCCTTCCCTATAATTGTAGGTCTATACCAAAATTTAAATATTGGAACAAGTATAGCTTTAAAAAATCTATAAGCTCCCATCTTCTCATTTTTCTTTTGCATCTTCTACTGCTTCCTCTCTTAATCTCTTAAAGTCGACTTTTCCAATTAAAGTTTTAGGTAAACTCTTTCTAAACTCAAACTCACGAGGTATAGCATAACTTGCTAAATTCTTTTTACAATACTCTTTAATACTAGCTTTAACTGTTAAAGGATTGTAATCATTTTTTAGTACAATAAAAGCCTTTGGTACCTCTACTTTATATGGATGTGGTATTCCAACAACACTACATTTTAATACTGAAGGATGTGACTCAATTACTTCTTCCACATAACTAGGATAAATATTATATCCAGATGAAATAATCATTCTTTTTAACCTTTGTTTATAATAAAGAATTCCCTCATCACTCATCATACCAATGTCACCAGTATGTAACCATACTAAACCATCTTTATGTATTTGTAACATCTCATTAGTTTCTTTTTCATTATCTAAATAACCAAGCATCACAGTAGGTCCTGAAACACATATTTCCCCGTCTTCCCCATAAGGAACTTCATCTTGTGTACCAGGTACAACTATTTTTATATAATTACCTGGAAAAGGTATACCAATACTACCTTCTCTATAAGCTTTACCAAACGACAACGTAATAGCAGCAAGTGACTCAGTCATCCCATATCCTTGACTAATTTTAATCTTACTACCATGTTCTCTTAAAAACAAATTAACTCTTCTAATTAAACTAATAGATAAAGAGTCTCCACCAGAAATAGCATATTTTAAATTTGATAAATCAAGTGACATATCTTGCGTATTAACCAAAGCCTCATATAAAGTAGGCACTCCAAATATAACGTTAGGTCTATACTTTTCTAATAATTTATCAAACTTTTTAGCATTAAATTCTGGTATCATTACAAGTTCACAGCCTAATATAAATGGCCCAATTGTTGATACTCCAAGACCAAATCCATGAAATATTGGCATAATACCAAGTACTCTATCTCCAACTTCAATATCTGAAAAAACTATTTTAGCCTGCTCTGTTAAAGCATTAAAATTACCATTAGACAAAATAATACCTTTAGGGTTTCCTGTCGTACCACCAGAATGAAGAATTACTGCTGGATCATCCTTAGATACTTTAACTGAGGAAAAAGAACTATAGCCAGCCGCTTTTTTCATAAAATCTTTCCAGTATAAATAAGCCTCACTCTTATTAGGTCTTTTAACTTTATACCCACGCACAAATTGATAACCTAAACCAGTAAAAGTTGGCATACTGTCCCTCGCTGAAACAACTATTGTCTTATATACATTAGTTTCACTAATAATATTTTTAACTTTTTCATAACAAACATCAATCATTACCAACATAACACTAGACGTACTAGTTAAATAATTCTTAATCTCAACCTCACCAGACAAAGGATGAATCATATTACTAATAGCCCCAATTTTATTAATAGCATAAAAACAAATCATAGCTTCAGGTGTATTAGGCATACATATAGTAACAACATCACCTCTTCTAACACCCTGACTTCTAAAAGCTAAAGCAGCCCTATCTATACTATTTAAAAATTCTCTATAAGTTATTTTTTTCCCATAATAATTAATACAATAATGATTTTCGTATAATGAAACTACTCTTTTTAAAGATTCATACATTGAAATATTATCACATTTTATTTTTAAATCATTCTTATTATAGAATTTAGCCCATGGAGTTTTAATCATTTTTTGTTTGATTAAATTAATTACGTTCATTATATTCCTCCAATTTTTTAGAAATATCTTTCATTAATTTTTTATTTTCATAATCTAAATCATCAGAAATCTTTCTACCCTCTAAAAATTCAATAGAAACACTTCTACCAATAATATTATATTTACCAGTAATAATAAAAGGTACTAAAATACTATCAGTATCACTACTCATTTTAACAGCACCAATCTTAAAAGGCATAACAATATCATCACTTCTATTAATTGTTCCTTCTGGAAATATTCCAATAACTTCACCCATCCTAAGTTCTTCTTTAGCATTCTTTAAAGAATCTTTATCGTGAATTTTTCTATTAACTGGAATACAACCCATCTGGCGCACAACAAATCCTTCAATACCCTTAAAAAGTTCTATTTTAGCTAAAAAATGAACCTTTCTAGGTACCACAGCAATAAGTAATAAAGGATCTAGCCAAGATGTATGATTGCCAGCCAAAACAATAGACCCTTCCTTGGAAATATGTTCTCTACCCTTTACCTTAGGATGTAAAAACAAATAAACATTTATCTTTAAAAAAATTCTAATAATACCATAAAATATTCTATTCATCTTTTTCTCCTACACTATCAATTATATTACAAAGAATAAAAATAGCAAATAATTTTTTTTAACAAAAGAAAAAGCGTACTGAATTAAATACACTATTTTCCAAATAATTTCTATATAATATTAAACTTCTTCATTACCATCAGCAATCAAATCAGATAGAACATAATCCTTCATTTTAGTAACATTTTTATCAGAAAAGTCAACCTTAACATACTGCATTGTATCATAAATCATATGAAATTTTCATCAAAACAAAAAACAATTATTGAATAAACATTTATTCAATAACCGTTTTTAACTCTTCCGTTAAAGAATTATATATTTCTATTTTTCTTACCCTTTCATCATTTAAAAGACCATGTTCTTCTAATTGTCTCTTAACTTCTTTAGAAACTCCAATAGATCCATCTATTAAAACAGTATTAGGCATTACTTCTAATATTTCTTCTCTTATAAATGGATAATGTGTACATCCCAAAACTATTGCATCTATTTCTTTATCTTTATAATCTTTAAAATCATTTTGTAATATTCTTTTAATTTTTTCTTTATCATTTTGTTCTATTGCATTAGCAAGACCAGGACATGGTAATAAATAAATATTTTGATCATATCTCTTATTATCTCTAATTAACTCATAAGTCCTTTCAGATTCAATTGTCGCAGGTGTTGCCATAACTAAAGTGTTTTTAAATCTCTTATCGCAAGCTACTTTAATAGCTGGTACCGTTCCAACAAAAATAACATTACTATAGATTTCTCTTAACTTTTTCATACAACGCGTAGTAGCTGTATTACAAGCAATAACTATTAATTTACAATTTTTATTTATCAGTTTTTCTACTATGTTACTAGTAATTTTAAGTAACTCTTCATCACTTTTTTCTCCATATGGATTATTTAAGCTATCACCGTAATAATAAAAATCTTCATATGGTAGTTCTTTTAACAATTCATTAAGAATACTCAAACCACCTACACCAGAATCAAAAACTCCTATTTTTTGCATTTTCAACACCAAACCTATTTCAAAATTTCATTTAATATTTCTACAACACATTCAATTACCAAGTCTTTATTCTCAGCTCTACTACGTTTAGTAACCATAGCTTTTTCATGATGAAACTTATTATTTGCAACATCATATACAGATATATAAACAATATTATCATCACCATATGGATTATTAACATCAATTCTATTAAGCTTTCCAGTAATACCAACACCAATATTACTACCAGTAAATTTAGAAATATTTAAACTCATTTCATCAGCGACTTCAAAACTATATACAGAATATTTATCGATTATATCTTTACTAACACCAAATTTTATTTTATATTCATTAGAATAAGTAACTGCACTAAACTTTAATACTTCACTTGCACCTTCTATATTAGTTAATGCATTACTAAATCCGCCACCAGTACAAGATTCCATTGCTGAAATCGTCATTTTAAGCATTGTAAGTTTTTCTACAATTTCTTTTAAAGTCATACCACTCATTTCTCCTTAATAACTTTACTATTTGACTTTATATGATCACCAATAATATCAGAAACCTCTAATATAGTAACAAAAGCACTATCATCCATTTCATCAACAATACGTTTAAGTTCAAAAACTTCTGTTCTCGTTATAACACAATATAATACTTCCTTTTCCCCTGATATTAATCCTTTTCCCTTAATTGTCGTTGTAGTTCTACCTAATCTATCATAAATCTCTTTAGATAAATTATTACCCTTACTAGTAACAATTAAAGCTGCTTTAGCCTGTTCCAAACCCTCAGATACAAAGTCAATTACTTTAAATGTAATAAAATATGTGAGTAATGAATACATTGCTCTATTAAAACCAAATATAAAACCAGCTATTGTATAAATAACCAAGTTAAATACTAAAACTATTTGTCCAACAGATAAACTAGTTTTCTTACTAATTACTATTGAAACAGATTCAGTCCCATCTACACATCCTCCAAAATGTATAACAATTCCAACTCCAAGTCCAAGAAGTAATCCGCCATAAACAGTTGCTAAAAGCATCACTTCTGTAAACGGTTCTAATGGTTTTAATAATTCCAAAAACAATGAAAATGCTATCATGGAATAAACAGTTCTACCTAAAAAACCTCTTCCTAAATTCTTATATCCAATATAAACAAAAGGAATATTTAAAACCAATACTAATAAACTGATAGGTATTTCTGTAAGTTTAGAAATAATAATAGAAACACCAGTAACTCCTCCATCTAATATTGTATTAGGTATTAAAAAAGTTTCTAAAGCTAAAGCTGCTAAAAACACTCCAAGTGTCAACATAAAAAATGAAAGTACTATCTTCAAAGTATTATTTTTAACTTTTCGCAATCATATCACATCCTTATACTTAAAATTATATTAAAAATATATTGTTTAAGCAAGAAAAAAGAACTCATTAATATATCTTAATGAGTTCTTTTTGTAATTATAAAGGACACACCTTTTTTCTCATTATTAATAACTATATCATAATTCATAATATTAAGTGTCTTTTTAACAATAGATAAGCCAAGCCCAAATTCCCCTTTGATTCCCTTTCGGAACGGAGTAAAAATTCCTTCAAGAAAATCATTATCAATATTATCTCCGTCATTATATAAAATTAATTTGTTTTGCTTAGCTGTTATTTTAATAGTAGTTGCAGCATATCTTATAAAATTTCCCAATAAATTGTCAAGTATTGTTTCCCAATTTTCAACAGTTCCAACAAATTGACATTTTTTGTCATACTCAACAATAAAGTTAAGTTCTTTTCGGTGAAATTTAAATTTTTCAACTTCGGTCTTTATAATATTTTCCATATCAACCGGAACTAACTCTATATTTTTAGAATCTTTAAGATAGTCTAACTTGTTTAAGTAAAGAAGTGAGTGTACTTTTTGTTCTAATTTAGAAGTCTGTTCTTTAATAACCTTAAGAGCTGTAGCTTCATCTTCAACGTTATCTTCAACAGCTTCTATATATGATTTTATAACGGTGAGAGGTGTTTTAAAATCATGTGAAATATTTTGATACATCTGATTACGATATTCTTCCTGATTTATCAAAGAAAGTCGCATATCTTCTATTGCTAAAGCTAGAGATTTTATCTCATCATCCACTTCAAAATCTACTTTATGATTATAGTCTGAATTATCAATATTATCGATTTTATCCTTTAATTTTTCTATTTTTTTAACTATGATAGTTGACCAAGCAACAAGGATAAGACCAATAAGTAAGCATGTCGCCAATACTATTGGGAATATAGCACCAAGTATATCAGTTTTTGTTTTATTAATGTAACTGTCGTTAGTTATTGCAATTTTCTTAACTTTCTCATTTTCGATAGCATAATAGTAATAATATTTATGTTTATACAAGATTTTTCCATAATTATCATCGATTTTAGGCAAAATGTCATTAACATTATTAATACCAAGTTCATTGTTCAAGTTATCAGTAGTTAAAACATTATCCCCAACAACATAAATATAAGCAATTTCAGTATCTAACAATTTATAATCAACATTACCATTAACTAATAATAATGGTTCCTTTAAATAATTATAGATGTTTTCCTCAGCAAAAGGAATCAACATTTTTGGTAAAACTAAACCTAAAAGTATAAATAGTAATACAAATATAAAACCTACAAGCCAAACTAGTTGTTTACTAAGTTTATTAATATGTCTCATGATAGTCTGTACCCATACCCATAGATTGAATTTAAATTAAGTTTAGTAAGTTTCTTTCTTAGTCGTCTAACTAAATCGTCAACAACTCTATCAGATCCAAAATAATCATTTCCCCATACTGCATCAAGTATTTCTTCTCTAGTAAAACATTTATCTAGATGTTTTAAAAATAATACTAATAAGTCAAACTCCAATGTTGTTAATTTAATTTCCTTTCCATTTTCTAAAACAATTCGCTTTGTTAAATCTATATTATAAGGTTCATAAGTAAGTGTATTATTATTTTCATCCTTATAAACTCTTTTAATAATTTTATTAACTCTAAGAACCAATTCTTTACTAGAATATGGCTTTGTAATATAATCATCACTTCCAAGTTCAAGTCCCAATATTTTATCTAAGTCTTGATCTCTTGCTGATGTAAAAATAACTGGAACCTCCTCATCTTTTTTTCGAATAGCTTTGATTATATCATAACCATTAACATCATCACCAAGCATAATGTCTAAAATCCAAAGATGTACTTTATTACCAATATAATCTATTGCTTCACTTCCTTTTGTAAAACAAACTACATTATACCCAGCTTTTTCTAAATATGTTTTTATTAAACTTGCTAAATCGACTTCATCTTCAACTAAACAAACAGTATACATCTAAATCACCACCAATAGTATAACACTATTATTTAAATTATTCTATATTTCGATAGCGTCCCCTCCTCTTATATATAAAGTAAAGTAGTAAAAAACATTAATCATTATCTATATTTAAACCTTATACTTATTCCTCCTTTCTTACATTTCAATCATACTACTTAATTACTGTCGAATTATTGTTGATTTATGGGAAATTATGTGAAACTTTTTTTTATAAAAAAAAAAAATAACTATCATAGTTATTTTAAAAGTTATAAATCTATATCAGCATCACCAAATAAAGCATCATAAACCTCATCCCAAGAGCCAACTCTATCATTAATATCTAAATATTTTTCTTTATCATCAAATAGTAAGACCCGAATACCAGCCGCTTTTAGAACATCATAATTTTTAATATCATCATCAATTATTACATCAGCGTCAAAATCTAGACAAGCTCTTTTTTTACCATTCATGTAGCAAGCACCATAATATTTATCATATGAAATGTTATTTTTTTCTAGCCAAGTCTTAGTTAGCTCTTCCATATCACTAATATACATATCACTCCTAGCTGTAACAATTGCTATTTGATTATTTTTTCTCATTTTAGAAAAAGCCTCAGTAAAGCCTTCTTTTAAACCAACTTCTTGTACTATATCACCCATATTTTTAATATAAAAATCTTCCTGTATCACTTCACTATTATCAAATTCATCCTCACTAATATTATCATGTTCTTGTAAATACTTAGTTTTCTTTTCTAAAACTATCTCACCTGTTGTTGAAATAGTCCCATCTATATCTATACAAATTCTCAAAAAAATCACTCCCCTAGCTCTTCTAACTTTGAAACAGCTTCTTCTATATTACTAACTCCAATGATTTTAATTTTATATTTATTTTTCTTTTGAAGCTTTACACACTCTTCATAATTATTACCATTAGGTACCAAGAAAATATCCGCCTTGTTTTTAACAGCACCCGCTAATTTATACTTAACACCACCAATTTCTCCAATAGACCCATCTGCCTCAATTGTACCAGTACCAGCGATTTTATAAGAATTAGTTAAATCATCTTTAGTAAGCTTATCATAAATAGCCAAAGTTGTAATCAATCCACCTGATGGTCCAGACTCTCTACTCTTAAAATTTATTTCAACCGAAGGATCAGTCTTATAACTACTAACCTCTTGTAAATAAACTCCCAATATAACTCTTCCCTCATTCTCATATAAATTACAAGTAAATTCTTTTTCTCTACCAGCTCTAATAACTTTAATTTTTATCTTATCAGAACCACTAAGTTTACTAATATAATTTCTAATCTCTTCAATATTATCAATCTGTTCTCCATCAACACTAATAATCTGATCTCCTACTTTTAAATTGTCATTATACTCAGCAATAACTGAAATAACATAAACCTTAGTATCAACTTCTTCATATTTAGCATTAGCTAATTTATAAGCCCATTTAATAGCATAACTATTTGAACTTACTAAATCCAATTTACTTCTAAATTCAATATCTTCAATACTTTCTTTATTATCATATTTATAGTCATTAGCATTTTCTCTATCCCAACTTGGAATTATATAACTCAATAAATATGGCCCAAGTCTTCCCTTTAACTCTGATACATAAGAAATATTAAAACTTCCCTTACTATCATATCCATCATGTACAACAATCCTATTATCAATATCACTTATATCTCCACCAATAATAATATAATAATTAACTGGAAACAAGAATAAAATAACAGTAAGTAACATAATAATTAAGAACTTATATTCTTCTTTTATAAAATCTATTGTATCCCTTAAAAATCTTTTAAACATTATATCACCTTGTTTAATTATAACAAAGAAATGGAGAAATATGAAAAAAAATTATCAAAGACTATTTATTATCCTTTTTTTATCTATATTATTAATTCTATATACTATAAACTCTCCCATAATTATTAATAGTATTTTAAGTTATACAAAATTGTTCATTACCAAGCTATTCCCCACAAACTTTATTTTTTTTGTTATATCAACTATTCTAATTGAACAAGGTTTAATAGAACTTTTAAATACTAAATTTAAACTTAATAGTAGTATTTTTTATGTCACAATTATGAGTATTTTATCCGGTATACCATCAGGTGCTAAATACACAAAAGATCTTTTAAATAAAAAAGTAATTTCTAATAAAACAGCCAACTATTTAATTACTTATACTCATTTTCCTAATCCTATGTTTATTTTAAGTGCCGCTACTTCTCTTACTAATAATGAAATAGCTATAAAAATACTAATTACTTTAATACTAAGTAATTTATTAATTGCTATTTCTTTAAAGCCAAAAGGAAAAGAAATATATACTATTTCTGATTCTTCTCCAAAAGACTTTGCCTCATCTCTTTCCAAAGCTATAATTGATGCTATAAAAGTAATTATCATTATTTATGGAACCTCTGTCTTTTTCTATCTAATAACTATAATTATTAATAAGTATTTAACACTAAATACTCTAAACTATATAATTGTAAATGGTATTTTTGACTTAACTAAAGGAATCTTTTCAACTAGTTTAATAAATAATGAATTAACTAAATCTATTTTAATAATTCTCTTTTCAGCATTTGGCAGTCTTTCTATTCATATCCAAATAAAAAGTATTATTTCTAATACTTCTATTAAATATAAAAATTTTCTTTTTGGAAGAATCATTCAAATAATGATATCTATTCCATTATTCCTACTATTATATATTATCCCTTAAAATTAATTGGACATATTATATTAATTCCATATTTATTTCCAAAGTCTGGGTGATAAAATTCAATAAAGATTGTTAAAATATCATTTTCAATATTAATATCTACTCCAGTAATTCTAAGATCCAAAACTTTACATCCTGATTCATTAGTACCAAAACCAAAATCAGGTAAAGTATATTTAGTTAAATCATCAGCCTGACCATAGTAAATAGCAAACATATCATTTTTTCCAGAAGAACATGCTGTATCAGTTGCATTATCATTAGCTCCATAGTCATCCGCTAATATTCTTTCAACTTTTAATTCTGAAGAAGTACCATCCTTAAAATATAAATCAACTGTATAAGTCTCTGGCTTTACATTACTAGGATCACTATCATCCATTTTTACATAATTAACACGAGCATCAATTAGACCCTTTTTTATTAAATCATCTTGTATTTCTTTCGTTAAAAGATTTTTATATGACATCACTTTACTTTTATATGACTCAATATTTTCTTTATTTTTATATGATTCAACAGTTCCATATAATGATGTAACTATAATAGCTAACAGTACAAAAGTAATAAGTACTTCAATTGTCGTAAACCCTTTATTATTTTTCATTGTTTAAAACACCTACTTCCTTTTAATACTTCTATTGTAGAATAAGTATAATAGTCATTATTATCTTTAGTATGATGAAACTCAACAACTACTCTATAACAAGCTCCATTATTGGAAACAACTCCTGAATAGGTTGGTAAATAAGCAACATAATCTTGAAAGCCAGATGAAAAACTATTAAATTTATTTTCATCAACTACACCTTTAAAATTATCTTTAGATTCTGTACTAAGATCACCTATTTTAAAATTAGTTACATATATAGCCGGTTTCCCATTAGCATCAATATTTACTTGGAAGTCTTTAATTAAGTTCTCACAGAACCTTTTTTGTGTTGTATCATTAACTTCTTCGCAAGAAAATTGATGGTACTGGTTATTATTAATATCAGAAGTAACATTAGCATCAAAATTAACACTATTACTCTGAATAATTCTTTTAATCCAATAAACCGCATATTTACTATCTAAATCATCATATGACTCTCTCTTCTCATATTCAGCCATAATCGGATAAAAATTGGCATAAATAATTGAAAATATCGCCATAACAAAAACTGCAGTTACTAATGTTTCAATAAGTACAAAACCTTTATTATTTAATTTTAACATTTTATTCACTACTCCTTGCTATTCTTCTAAAACTATTATATAATAAAATATAGTAAAATACCATACACAAAGTTTAAAAAAGAATAAATAGAAGAAAAGGGTTGAAACAATGGCAGAAATAGAAGAAAAGAAGGACGTAAAAGGTACTGAAACTAATATGGTTGCGTTTGATTTTGAACGTACTCCTATTACTCAAATAGCCGATTATATTATTATAACTGCATCTAAAAATAACACATCAGATATTCACTTTGACCCTAGAGAAGAAGGTATGATGGTTAGATTCCGTATTGACGGCGATTTGCAAGATTATACATATATTCCAAAAGCCTTTGAAAGGAATTTAACAACTCGTCTTAAAATTTTAGCAAACATGAATATTACAGAATCAAGATTACCACAAGATGGTGCCATTAAAGGTGAATTCGGTGGAAAATATCTGGACATGCGTGTTTCTTGCTTACCATTAAATGAAGGTGAAAAGATTGTTATCCGTATCTTAGACTATACAAGAAGTTTACAAGGAATTGACAGTTTAGGATTTAATCCTGCTAACCTTGCCAAACTAAAACGTATGATGGGTGTTCCAAATGGAATCATTCTTGTTACTGGAGCTACTGGTTCTGGTAAATCAACTACTGTATACTCTATTTTACAAGGATTAAACAAACCTGAAATCAATATAATTACTGTTGAAGACCCAATTGAAATGAACATTGAAGGAATGAATCAAGTTCAAGTAAATGCCGAAATTGGTATGACCTTTGCTGCAGCCTTACGTTCCATCTTACGTCAAGACCCAAACGTAATTCTTATCGGAGAAATTCGTGACTCTGAAACTGCACAAATTGCTGTTCGTGCATCAATTACTGGACACTTAGTTCTATCAACAATCCATACCAATAACTCATTATCAACTATTGAACGTCTACTAGACATGGATGTTGAAAGATACTTACTATCAACTGCTTTAACTGGAATTATTTCTCAAAGACTTGCTAAACAACTATGTAAATATTGTCGAGTTGAAAGAGAAACAACAAAATATGAAAAGAAAGTTTTCAAAAAATATATGAACCGTGACATTGAAAAAATTTGGGATGCCAATCCCGCCGGTTGTGAACATTGTCGTAAAGGTTATAAAGGACGTATCGCTATTCAAGAAGTACTTGAGTTAGACGATGAAATAAGAAACGCTCTAACCGATGCCAAAATGAAAAAAGAAGACTTAAGTAATATGGTCTACACTTCAAAAACAATTACTATGCTACAAGATGCCCTAGGCAAATGTATAGCTGGATTAACCAGTTTTGAAGAAGTATATAGAGTTATTGAAATAGAAACTGACTCAGACGATAGTTCAGAAGAATCATTAACAAAAACAATTGATGAAAATGAAGGCGTGGAAAATGTAGTCACTAATGCTACTCCTACTATAATTCCAAACAAGATTGAGGAAAAAACAAAAACCCAAATCTTACCAAAAGCACCAGTAGTTACTACAACACCACAAGTACCAAAAGTTCAAACAACAACAACTGAGTCACCAACCATTAAAACTGCAGAAACAAAAGTTACACAACCTAGTCAACCAAATATAATCAATACAAAAACTATAACAGATGCTATATATAATAAAGGTACTCAACCAGTCCTAATGCCAAACACACAGCAAAAGCAAACACCAACACCAACGCCGGCATCTACAACACAAGCAACAAATGCAAACATCAATAATAAAACTAACTTAACTTCTGTTGTTAACATTGATAAAACTACAATTCCCGTAATAAATCCAACACCAGTGATTAATAATCAGCCAAAACCTGTAGCAATTCAACCAACACAACAGAAAGCTCAAGTTCCGACTCAGACTGTGATAAATAAACCTACAATACCAGTTGCACAACCAACATCAAAACAAACAACTGGAACAACTCAAATACCAAAAATAAATGAAGGAAAATAATATTTTCCTTTTTTAGATAAAAAAAAGAAGTCATTAAAAGACTTTTTTTGTTATTACATATTTTCTATAATACTTAAAATTTCATCATTAATATCATAAACATCTCTAAGTTTATTATCCTTAACACATTCAATTTTATCCCAATTGTATAATTCTGTAAGCTCTAAATAAGCTCTTTCTGCACCTTTTAAATGTTCAGGTGACTTTTCATTTTCATCTAAATTTTCTCTATTTTTCTTCAACTCACATGAATATTCATATGGAACATGTAAAAATATTGTCTTATCTGGCTTAGGTAGTTGTAATAACCAGTATTCTAATTTATCAATCCACTGGTACATATTAAATCTTTCATCCTTATCTTTGATTTTACTACCCTGATGAGCTAAATTAGAAGTCGTATAGCGATCAAGGAATACATAATATCCCTCATCCAAAAGCTTAAGTGCTTTATCAATATTATACTTACGATCAGCTGCATAATATAAACAAGAAACCTTAGGATCAACATTAGGAGCTCCTTCTTTAAAATAACCCTCACATATTTCAGGTTTACCTAAATAAGCACCACCTACAATTCTACCAGTTGGAGTATCATACATTGGGAAACTAAAATAAGCACATTTTTTACCTAACTTAGTTAACCTCTCTACTAATAACTTTGATTGCGTTTCTTTGCCCGAACAGTCAGTTCCCTCTATAACAATAATTTTACCAGTCATATTATCACCTCATTAAACAGTACCCTTAACATCAACTTTAAAGGAAAAAGACAAATCACTTTCCTTACTAGCCTTGTAACTATCACTAATCCAAACTCTTAAAATAAATTTAGAATCAGACTTAGCCTTCAACGTATCTTTATATAAAACCTTATTGCCATCAAGTTCTGAATCACTAAATTGACTAAAAACAGGTACCTCTTTGTCAAAACCAGATAACGGTTTATTATTTTCATCAGTTAAATAAAACTTAATATATTTACCATCCAAAGTATTAATAATTGGTTCCAATAATATCTCATAATTAATTTCCTTATCAAAATCATTAGAAACACTAAACTCATAATATTTATCTTTATCATTAATATCTTTACCTAAAGAATCATTCATAGGCTTAGAAGAGACAACATTAATTGTATTATTATTACCCTCTGTAAAATTAAAAGACAAATAACCCATAGTTAATGTATTAATTTTTTCATTACCATCAGAAACCTCAACAGCATAACTAATACCAAAAATTAAGACTATTAAAATAAATACTCCTAACACTGAAGTAATTAACTCTCTCATATAACTTTTATCTGTCTTTTCCTTCATAACTTCACCCTTCTACACTAGTTTATCAAAAAAATTTATTATTCTCAAGTATTCTAAGAAAAATGACGAAATTATACACTAACTTCATCATTTTCATTAAATGGTACTAAAAGACACTTACGACTAGCTAAATAATCACACATATGAACAAAGTTCTGATACTTTGTTTTTGGTTTTTCCAAAACTTCTACTCCATTATAATCCTTAGTCCAAGAACCCATATGTGTCTTTATGACATCACATAAAAATTCTATTTCCGGAATCTCTAATCCTAACTTTTCTTCATTATCCATTATATAATCCGCCATTAAAATAGGATGATCAAATCTCGTATACTTTTCATGATTAACACCAGACTTCAAACCATCATGTAATATAATAGCCATAATCATTAAATCCTTCTCATCTTGATTATATTTATCACCAATACAAGGATCATTCAATAGTTCATAAGCTATTCTAACGGCTGCCTTAGTATGTCTTAAAAGACCACCTTCACCTAAAGCATACTCTGGATGATACTTACCAGTAGAAGAGGCCGGAATCTCAAAAAAATAATCAGGCAATAATTCAATCATCACTTCACAAGCATGCTTAATTCTATCACTTTTAATATATTCTAATTCCCTAGAAAACTTTAAACTTTTATTCATACTACTTCACCTCTAATAAATTCTAGCATTATTTCATTGCTTATATAAAACTTATCTTCTGGAATAAAAACATTATCACCAGTATCCTTAATAAAACCATTTTGAATAAGTCTAGAATAATTATAACATTCTTCTAGTCTTTTACCAAATTTATTATAAAAATCATTCTTATTAATTCCCATACTTAATCTTAAACCAAGTATAACCTCATACATAATTTTGTCTTTTTCATCAACAGTTTCTTGAGTTAATATATAATTACCAGAAAAGTATTTATTAAAAGACCTTGTATTAGCAATTCTTTTATTATTAATATAAGAACTGGCTCCAACACCAAAACCATAGTATTCTAAGTTTTTCCAATAAACTGTATTATGTTTAGAATGATATTCATCCTTACAAAAATTACTAATCTCATAATGCTTAAATCCATTATCTTTTAAGTATTTACATATGAATTCGTACATTTCAAAATCCAAGTCCTCTGAAATATTCTTAGTTCCTAAAACATTAAGCAAAGTATTCTTTTCAATTATCAAAGAATACGTAGAAATATGTTTTATATCTAAGCCAATAATAAAATCCAAATCTTTTTTTACATCTTCTATTGTTTCATTTTTAAGTGCATATATTAAATCTGTATTAATATTATCAATACCTATATCCTTAGCATATTTAACTATTTCTTTGGCATGATTCTTATCAAAGTTTCTATTCAAAAACTCTAAATGTTTTTTATTAGTACTTTCTAAACCAAAACTAAGTCTATTAACCCCACTTTTTTTAAATAAGTCTAACTTTTCCAAGGTAGTACTTTCAAAATTAGCCTCCACTGTAAATTCCTCTAAACACTCTTTATCAAAAATATTTATTATTTCAAATAATCTCTTAAGTTGCCTAATATTTAATGAAGATGGCGTACCACCACCAATATATAGTGTCTTTATTTTTTCTCCTACATAGACAGTTCTAATTTCTCTTTCTAAGGCATCTAAATATTTATCAACTAACACTTCATTATAAAGTACTTTACAAAAATCACAATAAGAACAAATTTTCTCACAAAATGGAATATGTATATAAACAGCATAGGTCATTATTTATGACTACTTCCCTTCCCATCATCTTTTACTTTAATCCCGGAATTTTTTATAATTCCAGAAATAGATCCTAATGATATACCTTGACTAGAAGCAATCGTTCTATAGGCTACCTCGTCGTTAACAACAAGTCCAACAACAACACTCTTCTTCTCATCTGAAATAGTCCTATTAGTAGCTCTATATAGTTCAGAAACTTCTTGTATTTGACTTTTAAACTCGTCAAAAGAAGTACCTTGTGTCCATCTATTTAATTGCCTATTATCCTTGGTTTGTTCACTAATTTTTTCTTGTAACTTTGAAAGCTCCTCAAAGGAAACATCAGGTAATAGTCTCAAAATATCGTCTCCTCTTTCTCGAACACTTTTTAAGCACCTTTTAATTGTAGATTTAGGTATTTCAGTTGCTGCTCCCAAATCAGTAGAAGAACATCCCACTTTCGTAAACAGTACTCCAATTTTATACGCAAATAATAAATTTAATTTTAATTTTTCATCACTTAGCACAAATTACACCTCATCCATACTTAAAACACTCATAAATGCTTCCTGTGGTAATTCTACACTACCTATTTGTTTCATTCTCTTTTTGCCTTCTTTTTGCTTTTCAAGAAGCTTCTTCTTACGTGTAACGTCCCCGCCATAACACTTTGCTAAAACATCTTTTCTAAGTGCTTTAACAGTACTTCTCGCAATAACATGGTTACCTATAGCTGCTTGAATTGGAATTTCAAATAATTGCCTTGGAATAGACTCTTTTAACTTTTCAACAACACTTCTACCACGTTGATAAGCAAAATCTTTATGAACTATAACACTTAAGGCATCAACCGCCTCACCATTTAATAAAATATCCATTTTAACTAAATCACTTTTCTTATAACCAATCATCTCATAGTCAAATGAAGCATACCCTTTTGTATATGATTTTAATTTATCAAAAAAGTCATAAACTATTTCTGATAAAGGTAACTCATAATGAATATTAACACGACTAGTATCAATATATTCCATACTTAAATAAATTCCACGTTTATCTTGACATAACTTCATAATAGGACCAATGTACTCTTTAGGAGTAAATATACTAGTCTTAATAAAAGGTTCCAACACTTCCTTCATCTTACCTTTATCAGGTAATTTATTAGGAGCATCTACTAATATTTTTTCATCATTATTTAAAATTGCCTCATACACAACAGAAGGAGCTGTAGTTATTAAATCTATATTAAATTCTCTAGTAACTCGTTCCTTAACTATTTCTAAATGTAAAAGACCTAAAAAGCCACATCTAAAACCAAAACCTAAGGCGGAAGAAGTCTCTGGTTCAAATATAAGAGAAGCATCATTTAATTTTAATTTTTCCAAAGCATCTCTTAAATCTTCAAATTTAGAAGTATCAATAGGATAAACCCCACAGAAAACCATCGACTTCATTGGTTTATAACCAGGTAATCTATCTGTTGCTGGATCCTTAGCTAGTGTAATAGTATCTCCTACTCTAACATCACTAATAGTCTTAATACTAGCACAAATAAATCCAACTTCGCCAGCTACTAATTCATTCTTTTTAATCTCCTTAGGTGTATTAATATGAATAGAAGTAACCTCATAATTAGCACCAGTCTCCATCATTTTAATAGTATCCCCTACTTTTAATCGACCATTAACAATTCTAACAGAAACAACAATACCCTTGTATGCATCAAATACACTATCAAATATAAGTGCTTGCAATTTTTCATCTCTATTTCCCTTAGGAGAAGGAACTCTATCTATTACAGCTTCAACTAACTCTTTAATACCTACACCAGTTTTAGCACTAGTTAAAATAATCTCTTCTCGAGAAAAACCAATCATTTCTAATTCTTCAATAACTTTATCAACATCAGCCGAAGGTAAATCTATTTTATTAATAACTGGTATAATAGTCAAATTATTATCAAGTGCTAAATACAAATTAGCAAGAGTTTGAGCCTCTATTCCTTGTGCCGCATCAACTACAAGTATTGCTCCTTCACACGCTGCTAAACTACGTGAAACCTCATACGAAAAATCAACATGACCCGGTGTATCTATCAAATGTAAATAATACTCTTCATTATTATATTTATAAGTAAGTTGAACAGCATTTAACTTAATTGTAATTCCTCTTTCTCTTTCAATATCCATAGAGTCAAGCATCTGTTCTTTTAACTCTCGTTTTTGTATTGCTCCAGTAATTTCAAGTATCCTATCAGCCAAAGTACTTTTACCATGATCAATATGTGCAATAATACAAAAATTCCTAATATTTTCTTGTTTCATATATATCTTCCTCGCTAAATTATTATACCATGTCTACCATTAATTAGTAAATTACAAGTTTAATAATAAAGCATCTATCAAAAATAAATTAATGTTTAAAACAAAAAGAAAAAAGTACTTAAAAGTACCTTTTCAATTTAAAAATTTAAACTAAAACCCTGCTTTTCAAACGCTTGTAAACTATATTATTTCTTGCTATATTTAACTTGGAACATTTAATTGTTAGGTGATTTGCCTTACTTCTCATGGAAGGAGGTGATATGATGACGAAAAAGGATTTTTTAATCTCTTCTTTGCTTATCATAATATTACTTCTAGTATTTTTACTATTTATAGTACTAATATAAAGAAAACCACCTAACTAAGAACAGTTAGGTGAAACCAAAAAATAAGGCAACACCCAACCGATCAAAATTGAATGTTCCATTTTATTTTATGAGGACTTCCCTCATCTATATACATGATATCATAAAAAGTTAATCTTTACAACAATAAAACATCTATCAAAAATAAATTAATGTTTAAAAGAAAAAGTACTTAAAAGTACTCCTACAATAACTCTAAATATTTATTTAACATATCAATTTCTAATTCATTAACTAATTTAACAAAATCAGTATAATCCCCAGTAATATGTGCCTTATCTAAAGCATTATAGTATTCTATAAAAACTTTAATATTTCTTTGTCAAAATAATTATCATCTAAATTAAATTTAAATTCAGTATTTTCTAATTTAACGCTTCTTTTATCAACTGGTTTATTAGCATTGATAGGAATATTCCAGTTATTACCTACTTTAACAGCTCCATCAATTCTTCCATCTTGTAGTAATTGTCTTATTCTTCTTTCACTAATATTCCATTTTTGTACCGCTTCTTTTGTAGTCATAAATTTCACCCTTGATTACATTATACCTTTATCGGTATATTGCTATAATACTTCATTTTTTACGATACTATGACTCTTTACCTAGACATTTAATATAAGAAATATTATTAAAATCAATTTTTTCAATAATTTTATTCATATCTTCAATATTAAGTTTTCTAAATAAATCAACCTTATTAGGTATAATATCACCATATCTAATTAAATCATCAGAAACGTTACTCGCAACAGCATCAACATCATCAAATAATTTAACCTCGTTAGCAATCCATACTTTTTTCATTCTATTAAATGCATCAGAATCTATTTTAATATTACTAATCTCACTCTTAAATTCCTTAATAAATTCATCAGGATTATCTGTAGAGGCTGTTAATAAGAAAGTTTTATATCCGTCAATTGATTCCCAATCCGTATACAAACTATTAAGAAGTTTTTTATTTCTAACTCTTTCTCTAAACAAAGAAGAAGAACCAAACAAAAGTGTCGTAAACATTTGCAAATATAAATCAAGTGTTAAGCTATCATATTCACTTAAATCTTTTGTTGGAATTTTTAAACCAATTGCCACTTTAGGAACTTTAACATTAGTATAGAAAGTATCCTCATACTTATTAACTCTACAATCCTCATCAAGCTTTTTAAGAACAGGTTTTCCTTTATTTGGTATATCATTCATAACCTCATGAATAACATTACTAGCCTCATCTAAATCAAAATTACCAACTACCAATAAAAACATATTATTAGGACTATAGAAATTATTATAACATGTATACAAATCCTCCTTAGTAATTTTCATAATTTCAGGAACAGACCCACCAATATCAATTCTTCTAGGATGCTTAGTATAAACAGCTTCCCTAAGCTTAGTCTCAATTTGCCAATCTGGCATATCAGCATACATATTTAACTCTTCTGCTATAATACCCTTTTCTTTAGAAACATTTTCATCTGTATAGTAAGGAGAATTAACAAAGTCCATTAAAAACTTCAAATTATCATTAAAATTCTTCGTACCATAACAAATATATTGTGTTCTATCAAAAGAAGTAAAAGCATTAGCACCAGTTCCAGATTTAGAAAAATACGTAAATGGATCTACTCCATCCTCCTGTTCAAACATCTTGTGTTCAAGAAAATGAGCAATACCATCAGGTACTTTAATTTCTTTTTTTCCTCCAAATGGAATAAATCTTGTAATTTCAGATCCATATCTAGTAGTATAAGCTATAAAATAATTCTTTTTATTTTCATAAGGTATCAAAAACACTTCTAAACCATTCTTTAAAACTTCTTTGTAACAAGAAACATCTAAGCCCTTTAAATTAATTTTCTTCATCTTTAACACCCTCTAAACAAAAAATAGTATCAATAGTAACTTTTTTAGCCAATTTAACAATTTCACTTTTTGTAACCTTATTCATTTTTTCACGTTTAACATCAATATCATCAGTGTTAAGTAATTCCATCATTAAATAATTATTAATTATCTTACCCTGACTATCTTCAATTTCCTCAAGTGCCGTATTATAGTATTCTTTAGCCATTTCTATATCAGTATCATTAAATTTAGAAGAACACATATCTTTTAATTCTTTTTCAATCAATTCAACTGTTCTCTTATAATTAACTCTATCAATACCAGCTCTGATAATTAAAACATTATCAAGTTTATTAGGAATAGATACAATTGTATAACATAATGAGTTATTTTCTCTTACTTCTTTAAAAAGTTTAGAATCTGAACAGCCCCCAAAAATAATATTAAAAAGTGTCAAAGGATAATTTCTCTCATATTCGCTAAGTCCATATAATCGACAAGCAATAGCTAATTTAGACTGTGTATTATCAATAGTTTCTCTAGCAATTAATTTTTTCTTTCTAGCCTTTTTCTCCCCAACCATAAATGGAGTTTTCAACTTCTTAAAAATTCTAAACTTAAAATACTTTTTAATTAAATCACTAACATCTTTTTCAGATATATCACCAATAACAAATATATCAACAAAATCATTTTTAATCATATCTTGATAATATCGATATAGACTCTTACCATCAATATTATCAAGATCTTCTAAATAACCCATCATTCTGTATGAAATAGGTTCTCCCATCCCAAAAACTTCAGCCATTCTAATTAAACTATAATTAGCTGGATCTTCCTTTAAAGAATTAAGAGAACTACGACAAGTATTTTTAACTATTTCTAACTTTTCTTCATTAAAACATTCATCCGTAACATCTGGATTAAATATTATTTCACTTAAAAACTGAACTGCATCAGCAAAATTACCCTTTTCAGTATATTTATCATTTAAAACAGACAAATAAAAGTCTGTATTAATATAATTACCAAGTCGTGAATTAGTAGTTCTTAAATCAGCTGCATACAAGTCCTGGGCTTTAATAGTTAATTCTCTTCTACTACTATATTTTTTACTAGACTGCATAAACATATCATTTAAAATATTACGTATAGTAATTTCTTCTTTTTTTATAAGTCTGTGAAAAGATACTCTAACTGTAATAGTCTTAAATTTATCTGTTTTAATTAAATGTAAATTATAAGAACCTAAATCTTTTTTTGTATATTTCATAATTCACCTCTACCCATTAGTATATTCACTATTTTATTTTTTATTAGAAACACTCTCTAAAGCTAAAGTAATCATATCATTAAGTGATTTTTCTCTCTCTTCACTAGTTAAACTTCTCTTATCAAATTTAGAGTCAACTACTGTTAATAATGATGTAGCCTGTTTATTTAGTTTTTTAGCTAAATAGAAAAGGCAAAAAGCCTCCATCTCACTTGCTAAGAAGTCATCATCTGGAAAATTACTCATAAATTTATTTTGATCAACATAAGGATCAAAAACATCACTAGTAATTGTTTTACCTTTTTTTAAAGAAATGCCAAGTTCTCTAGCCGCCTCTTCTACATCACTATTTAACTCATCACTAGAAGCATATTCCTTATCTGTATCTCCATCAAACAGAAGTGGAAAATCACTAATTGAATAAGCACTGGTACTTAAAATTACGTCAAGTAACTTAACATCTTTATGAATAGTACCACAAGTACCAATTCTAATTATCTTAGAAACATCATAAAATTTAAATAATTCATAAGCATAAATTCCAATGCTAGGTATTCCCATACCAGATGAAAATACCGTAACTCTACTACCTTTATATTCTCCAGTATACGCAAACATATTACGTACCGTATTAACTAATTTTACGTTTTTTAAGAAGTTATCAGCTATATACTTTGCTCTCAACGGATCACCAGGCATTAAAACAACATCACTAATATCTTCCTTACTACTTTCTATATGTGCTGTCATATCATCACTCTCCCATAACTATTGTATCAACAATTAGAAGAAAAAGAAATAACTATTTATTCAGTTACTTCTCCATTATTATTTTCCTCAAATTGTACCAGTACTTCTCTTGGCTTAGAGTTACCAGTTGCTGGACCAATTACTCCTCTCTCTTCTAAAGTATCAATCATTCTAGCCGCCTTATTATAACCAATCTTGAACTTTCTTTGTAAAAGTGAAGCACTAGCTTTTTGAGTCCTAACAACAAATTCTAATACTTGTTGATATAATTCTTCCTCACTATCAGCATCTCCTGCTATTTCATCTACCATTGCATTATCAACAGTATTATCAACCTTTTCAAGATTTAATAGTGACTCATCATATTGTGCTTTTTGTTGATCAACTGTAAAGTCAATTAATTTTTTAATTTCATCATCCGTAATAAATGAACCTTGAATACGTGTAGGAGAATTAACTCCAATTGGTAAGAATAACATATCACCTTTACCAAGTAACTTTTCAGCACCGGTCTGATCAAGTATTGTTCTAGAATCAATTCCAGATCCAACTGCAAATGAAATACGTGATGGAATATTTGCTTTAATTAAACCAGTAATAACCTCAGTTGAAGGACGTTGTGTCGCAACAATCAAATGTATACCAGCAGCACGTGCTTTTTGTGTAATTCTTAAAATTGAATCTTCAACCTCTTTAGCGGCAACCATCATCAAATCAGATAACTCATCAATAATAACTACAATATAAGGCATCCTAGTCTTAGAATAATCATCATGTGCATTATCTTTATTCCATTTATCAATATAAGCGTTATAAGACTCAATATTTTTAGTACCAGTTTCACTAAAAGTTTCATAACGTCTTTCCATTTCCGCAACCATTTTAGTTAAAGCAACAGCTGCTTTTTTAGGATCTGTAACAACAGGACACATCAAATGTGGAATGCCATTATAAACAGATAACTCAACTACCTTTGGGTCAACCATTACAAGCTTAACTTCATCTGGCTTTGCTCTCATCAAAATAGAACAAATAATACCATTAACACATACAGATTTACCAGAACCAGTAGTACCAGCAATAAGTAAGTGTGGCATCTTATTAACCTCACAAACCTCAACATCACCCATAATACTCTTACCTAAAGGTACCATTAATTTCTTATCCATAGAATCCATCATTTTCTTACTATTCATAATTTCATAGAAACTAACCGGAGTAGAAACATCATTAGCAAATTCAATACCAACCGTATTTTTCCCAGGTATTGGAGCCTCTATTCTAACATCTTTTTTAGCTAAAGCTAATGCAATCTCCCTATTAATAGAAGTAATCTTACTAACACGAGTACCAGATGCAATTTCAAGTTCATATTGTGCAACACTAGGTCCAATATGAACCTCAACCACTTTACCATTAATTTTAAAATCTCTTAAAACTTGTTCAAGTATCTCAATATTTTTCTCTATTGAAGAATTATCTGTACCCTTTTGCCTTTTCTTAGGTTGATTTAATAAAGATAAAGGTGGCAATTGATATTTTGAATTAACAGTAGTCTCTTTTGGAGTACTACTAACAGTAGAAGCCGCCTCAACTTTCTCAGTTTTTTCTGGAACTTTAGTAAGCTCATCAATACTAGTAATTTTAATATGGCCAGTCTCTTCTGGCTTATTATCTTTGGAGTCATCACCATCACTAATAATAACAGACTTTTTACTTTTAGCTTCCTTTTTATGTAGTTTAATTTCCTTACTCTTTTCAATAGAATTATTAATAATATCAAGAATAGAGAATCCTGTAAATAAACAAACACCAACAATCATTAATACCCATGCTACAATCTGCATTCCTGTAAAAGAAAATAATTTAACAAAAATTGCTGATAAAACACCACCTACAAGTCCTCCACCAACAGCCAACCAGTTTTCTAAATGTCCAGTATTCATAATACTATTAAAAGACATAACCAACTGATCAACAGTTTCTTTAAATATCAAAGTCATATTTCCATCATTTTCTAAAACAAATTCTCTATGCATCATAATTAAAAGTCCAAGTACAAATACATAAAGTCCCACTAATTTAGTAGAAAAAAAATCTGGATTCTTTCTTTTTAACAATAAATAGCAACCCACAATAAATAGTACCACCAAAAATGGCATATACAATGAGCCAACTAAAAATAATCCAAATGAAGCAAATATTCTACCAACTGGACCATATTTACCTATACCTAAAATAGCAATTAAAACTAAAATAATTCCATATAATTCTGCACTATAACTAAAACTCTTCTTAGTATCTTTTTTCTTCTTCTTTTTTGCCATACTGACTCTCCCATCATTCTAAAATAATTATACTAAAAAAGTTTAATATTTTAAATAGTAAAACATAAAACTTTACATCAAAAAGAAAAAGAGCCTTAAGCTCTTGATACATATTTTCCATCAGCTGTTGAAACAATAATTACTTCGCCCTCTTCAATAAATAAAGGAACACGAACCATTAATCCAGTTTCACACTCAGCATCTTTTAAAGCATTATTAGTAGTATTACCTTTAACAGCAGCTTCAGTATGAACAATCTTTAATTCTACTTTATCTGGTAAATCAATTCCTAATACTTCACCTTCATATGTAGTAATATAAACCTCTAAGTTTTCTTTTAAGAACTTAGCTCCATCTCCAACAATACTTTTATCAAGTTCTAATTGTTCATAAGTATCCATATTCATAAAGTAATATGTATCACCCATATTATAAAGATATTGCATTAATGTCTTTTCAATTCTAGCAGTTGCTACTTTAACACCTGCATTAAAAGTCTTTTCGAAGATAGCTCCAGTTCTTAAGTTTTTTAACTTAGCCTTTACAATAGCTGCACCTTTTCCAGGTTTAACATGTTGAGTTTCCATAACTACAAAAATAGCTCCATCAACTTCAATAGTAATACCATTTTTTAAATCATTAGTACTAATCACTATAAACACCTCCTATCTTTCTTTTTTAGATCCAGTATATCTTGTTTTTTGATAAACCTTTCCTCTTTTTCTTACACATTCACGCGTATTCTCACCATAACTACTAATAGGAGAAATAGTTCCGTCTAAAAAGCTAGGAACCCTAGCCTGACGTTCAATCAACTTATCAATATTTTCTGGTGCCTTTAAATTTTTATCCATAAAATTCACCAATTAATTATTTCTTTTCCTTATGTACAGTATGTTTTCTACATCTAGGACAGTATCTATTTAATTCAAGACGGTCTGTTTTCTTAACATTTCTTTCAACTCTATAATTTTCTTCCTTACATTCAGTACAAAATAGAGTCTTAAATTGTCTATTTCCTGCTTTAGCCATGTCTATCCCTCCTTACGTCTATAGGTATTATACCAAAATTTTCCCAAATTGCAAAAGATTTTTACTATTTTTAGCTAAAAAGATAAACAAACTATATTCCATACATTTCATAATATTTATCAGTTACTGCTCTACTAAGTCTATAATTAACTAAACTCATATAACTAGATGAAGAAGTCAAATGAGAACTATTAGGTGAAGTAACCATAAATGTTATCTTTGGATCATTGTATGGAGCATATCCAATAAACGAAGTTGTAATTGTCTCAGTATCTATAATTCCATCATTATCAGTATCTATAAAACTCTGAGAAGTTCCCGTCTTACCAGCAGCATCTAATCTATCATCAGTATAACCTCTACCATATCCACCAGCCATATGCATAACTGCATAAAAGCCCTCTTGAACTCGTCTCATATTTTCTTCCCGTACATTAACTGTATTTAATAATTCACTCTTATACGACATTAATATGTCTCCAAGCGACAAATCATCAGTTGCCTTTCTAACTTCTTTTAATAAATGTGGTCTCATTCTCTTTCCACTATTTGCAATTGTTGAAATATATTGAGATAACTGCATTGGTGTATAAGTTTCATATTGTCCCATAACAAAATCAAGTAAATTACCAGCATTCTTATCAACAGAAGAATAACCCTTACTTTCAATTGGTAAATCAATACCAGTTGCAACACCTAATCCAAAAGCCCGATACATATTACGATAAATATCAAAAGATTTCTGATTAAAATTAAGCTTCATTCCTCTATGATACTCCTGACCATTAACTCTAATTGCTGTTTTAAATTGATAAACATTACTACTCTTAGCCATTGCTGTAATATCATCAATTACTCCTAAGTCTAAAACAGAAGAACACTTCTCAGGTGCACCAGCAATCTTAACACACTCATCAAGCATCCTCTCTCCAAACTTAATAGCACCAGTTTCATAACCCACTAACATTGATGCACCCTTAACAACAGAACCAGGTGTTATAGGAGAAATTAAAATACTATTAGTATTATCAACAAACTTATCACCCACTAATTTTCTAGAAGCCATAGCTAAAATTTCACCAGTTTTAGGCTCCTGTATAATAACAGAAGAATGATCATAATACTCAGTATTAGCATCCCTTTTACCCTGTAATATATATTGATCTATTATATTTTCAATTTCTTTTTGTAAATTAATATCAATTGTCAAAACAATGTCATTACCAGCTTTTCCCTCTTTTTTTAATTTTAACTCATGAGAATTAACTGCCTCATATACACTCTTTTCTCCCTGTAAATACCTCTCATATTCTTTTTCTAAGTAATTAAGACCAACTCGGTCATTTAAAGAATAACCAAGTTTTAAATAATAATCCTTTTCCTCCCTTGGTAAACCCTGATCAGACGAAGAAACACTACCTAAAATAGTTCTTAAAGTATCACCATACGGATAAACTCTTTCCCAATCAACTCTAGTATTAAAACCATCTAATTCTTCATTAGACTCAGATATATATGCAAACTCCCTATCACTAGCCTCACTTTTAATAACCTTCTCTTCGTATGTATAACCCTTATTCATTAAATAATATAAGTAAGCAGCCCTTAAGTCATCCTCATTAAATTTATTTACCTCGTCTAAACTAATTCTATCAATTTTTAACTCTAATATATCATTATTAGATAATTTTCTCTGTCTAACAAGTTCTCTTTCATCATCGGTAATCTTTTTATCACAAATTTCTGAATACTTCGCCAAATAAAATTCTTTTTTAGCACGTAAAGTAATTTTAGAAAAATCAAGTTCCAAATGAGGAGCTACTTTATAAGCAAGCCTAACCATATCCTTAGTCTTAGTACCTTTACTCTTCTTATAAAAAATAGTATTAACAGCCTTATTATCTACAATAATATTATAATTACGATCATAAATTTTTCCTCTAGGAGCACTACTTAAAGTAACATTTTTATTAGTTAAAGAAGCTAATTTTTTATCATATTCCTTAGAATTAACAATCATAACCATAAATAATTTAAAAAACAAAATACTAAATAAAAAAATAATCACTACAAAAAAAGCATAAATTCTCTTATTAATAATTTTTTCATAATTAATTTTCTTATATTTTTTACCCATAATTTTCTCCTCACAATTAGTTTATCACATATTTAAAATCTTATTTCATATATTTTTAAAAGAGGTGATACTATTTATAAAGAATTAATAAAAAAATACATAAATATTCTAACTCCAGAAGATATTAAAAAGTATGCTTTAAAAGAAAATATAGAAGTAACACAACAAGAAGTAACAATAATTTATAATTTTATAAAAAATCATTATCAAGAACTTCTCGATAATGATACTTCAGTATTTAGAATATTGAAAATTCAAATTAGACCAATTTTATTTGATAAAATTATCTCTCTTTACAATGAAAACAAGACTAAGTATTTATCTTAGACCTGTTTTTTTATTTTATCAATTAAATCATCATCAAATGTTTTATTCTTAATCATTTCTATTTCATATTTATATGGAGCAAACTCTTTATCTACATAAGGTGTTTCTAATATTTTAGGAATATTTTCTAATCGTTTATTATAAATAACACTAAGTAAAGTATCAAATCCTATCTTACCAAATCCTATATTTTCATGTCTATCTTTATGACTACCTAATTCATTTTTACTATCATTTACATGTATGCAGCCAATTTTTTCAATTCCAATGATTTTATCGAACTCATCTAAAAATTTATCAAAGTCACTAAGATCATAACCTGCATCACTTAAATGACATGTATCAAGACAAACACCAATATGTTCTTTATCATTAACTAAGTCAATTATTCTTTTAATTTCTTCTAATTTAGAGCCAACTTCACTACCTTTACCAGCCATAGTCTCTAAAAGAATTCTAACATCAACCTCTCCAAGTATCATATTAAGACCTCTCGCAATATTTTGAATTCCCTTATCAATTCCAAGTCCAACATGACTACCAGGGTGTAAAACAACATTTTTTATACCTAATTGACTACATCTTTTTAATTCATCTTTTAAAAATGAAACAGCAAAATTAAACTTAACTTCATCATCATTAGCTAAATTAACAATATAAGGAGCATGAACAATTACTTTAGAATAATCAATCTTTGCATCATTCATCTTAGTAATTGCCTCACGTGTCAAATTATCATCTATCGGATAGCGATTAGTATTCTGAGGAGCCCCAGTATAAAACATAAAAGTATTTGCCCCATATCCTAAAGCCTCATTTAAACTTCCAAGTAATTGACTATCCTTTTTAAAGCCAACATGGCTTCCAATTATTAACATAAATCCACCTCACCATAAGTATATCAAAAAACAAAGTCAAAAAAAAGACTTAAGGTATCTTATCTTAAGTCTTAAATTATATATTTCTAATCTAAATTGATTAAACTTCAGTACAGTAAATAGCAGAACCATTTGTAGCAATAGCAGTTGGATAAGTAACTGCAGCACCAGATGTTTTTGCTTTAGTACGTCCAAGTTCACTTTCTGTTATTTCACTAGCAAATCCATGTCCGCCGCCATCTTTTAAAGATATAGAATAAGCTGTTTTAACATTTCCAGAAGCAGCTGTAGTAGTAGTAATTTTTACATAACCCTCAACATCGCTATTTCCCCATGAAGATTTACCACCTTGGTCTAATAAAACAACGTCTGGATCAGACTCAGAAGAATTAATTTTAACATAATAACTACCAGCAGGTAAAGCTGAAGAAACTGTGTATACTGTATTACCAGTTGCATCTTTACCATTTGGACATTTAATTCCATCAGCAGACCATAATGTCTTAGTAGCATTAATGTATTGTTTAGCTACATCAATAAATGTATCCTTTCTTGAATTTTCAATTGTTCTTGAAACAGCTGGAATAGCAACCATCATTAAGATACCCATGATTACGATAACAGCTAAAAGTTCGATCAATGTAAAACCTTTGTCATTAATCTTTTTCATTTAAATTTCACTCTCTCTTTCTATTTTGTTTACAATTTAATAATAGCATATCAAATTTCAAAATTCAACTGCTTTTTTTTACATTTACAAAATTTTACGAAATATGTCAATAAGCATAAATTTTAGTTATATCTCCACACCCTATAGTACTAACGGTATTACTATATTTAGTCTTAAAATCACTAGTAGTCATATCAGAAAGACTTATTAATTCACTACTTGTAAAGTTGTCAACAACACTGTTAGCTGCACCTTCTTTGTAAAGTTCAGAAGACTCAGTTAACTTAACACCTCTGTTAGTATCTTTAAATTTTTCAACTAATCTAACATAATATTTAAATTCACCAGCGTCTTTCTTTATAACAACAAAAGACTGATCCTTTAAATATTCTCCTCCATTAGGTGGATCTTCAAACTCTGAATTGTCAATATATGACAAGCTTATAACAACACAGTTATTAGCACTAGGCTTTTCTATAAGATTGTTACCAGTTCTTAATTGATACTCAGCAAGCGTTGCCATCTTTTTAGCATCCTCAACATAAGTATTAGCCCTATTTTTTGACAAAATACCAATAACATTAGGTACCGCAACAACCATAATAAGACCAAGTATAACCATTGTCGCTAATAGTTCTACTAAAGTAAAACCACCTTTATTATTTTTTAACACTCAAAATCACCTACCTTATCATAACTTAATTATAACAAATTTTTTAAATATTAAAATATTATTTTACAATCTTTTGCATATTTTCAATTTCCTTTACTGTAGCCTCTGTATATAACTCCTCATCAAATAAATTACCATATCTAAATAAAACAAAGCCTTTATAATATTTTAAATTTCTACTTAAAAGAATTTCCTTCATAATAATATCATTATTAATTTGCCATTCTAATCTACCAGTTTTAGCATAATTATCAATTGAACCAACTTTATAAAAAGCTAAAGCTACATATAAAGTAATCTTATTATTTTTAATTAAATTATTCCAATTATGAACAGTTTTTAAAAATGGCTTTGCCTCATTATGAAAACCATAATATACTTGGGGCATTATAAAATCTACATACTTATCACTATTTAACCAAAGTTTAACATCTGCAAACACTTTATTATAATTATTTTCAATATTTCCATCTGGTGATATACCAAATAAAACATCATGTTTTTTACAAACTTTATGAACTCTTTCTACCAATCTATTAATAATCAGTAATCTATACTCATTAAATGTTATATTTACATTTTCCTTTAAATACGCCTCATAATCATTCCTAGATACATCTAAAGAAGGATAAAAATAATCATCAAATAATAAACCATCTATTTTATAATTAGAAACAACTTCTTCTACTCCTGATACAATTAAATCTTCAACTTCTTTTTTTGCCGGATTATAATAAATTCCATTATTTACATATAAAGTATCAGTACCAATATATTTAAAAGCCGGATTACTCTCTGTAATACTATCAATATTATTAATACTTCTAACTCTATATGGATTAATCCATATATATACTAAAATTCCTCTCTCATGAGCCTTTTTTATAAAGTAATCTAAAACATCATATCCAGGATCAACACCCTCATATGAGGAAATAACACTACTCCAAGGATATATATTAGACTTATATATAGAATCACTAAAACTAACCACTTGTAAAACTATCATATTAAAATTTAAACTAGAAACATTATCAAGCAACTTAATAATATTATTTTGACTAATATCACTATTACTATTTTTAATATATTTACTTAAATCAATATAACTAACAAATATTCCTCTTTTTTCATCACTACTTTCAATTTTTCTCTCCCTATTATCATTATTTTTATTAAAAATTACTAAACATCCCACTAAAAATAAAAAAATTATTAAAATTATTTTCTTCATATTCTTCACCAAAATAAATATATTAAAAATAATTTAAATAATTTGTCATTTTATATTTTCATTTCTAATTAAAAATAATCTTTTATCTCTATAAAACCCATAAAATATATCTTCTAATAAATAATTTTCTTTTTTTAAACTTTCTTCTAACCATTCTTTACTCTTTTTTATTTGTATTAATACATCTTCTTGTATTTTACCATCTATAATTACTGGTAATGGATATGTATGTTTTTTATCTTCACTACTTTTAAATACTGATAGTTTTCCTGATGTTTCTAGTATTGCATAATCTACTTCTTCTATAGATTTAATTGATTTAGCTCTAAGTTGTGTAAGTAAATCATCTAAGTTATATCTTTGTTTTAGCATCTCATCAAAGTTTATTTTTCCTCTATTTATAATAACTGAAGGATTTCCATCTATTACACTTCTAACTTTTTCATTTTTAAATGAAACTTTTGCTGAAATTATTTGTAATATAACTAACACACCTATAGGTATAATTGATAAAAATACATTTTCTTTATAATTGTCTATTGATATAGCTGCAAGTTCCGCTATAAATATAGATACTATTAAATCCATTATAGATAATTCTCCTATTTCTCTTTTTCCCATTATTCTATATACTATTGTAATTAATACATAAAATAATAAACTTTTACCTAACACTAAAAAATATCGCATATTTATCACCTATTTATATAATGTTAGTTTTTCATATTTTTTATACAAAAAGAAAAATATCGCTTTATTTAGCGACATTTTTCTTACATTCATATATTGTTTTTCTATATTCTCTATCTTTATATGAGACATTTTTTATCTTTTTTCTATCGGTTAATGGCTGTTCACAGAATCCTTCAAATATTGCTTCTGCAGAATAACCATCGGCATATAAATCTACTATTTCATCACGATAAGCTTCTCGTTTAGCCATTTCATCTTCTTTTCCTTTTTCTACTGCCAAAATTGCTTTATTTAACATTCCGACATAAAAAGTTTCTAATTCATCTGGCCCTTGACCCCACGTTCCATCATATGTAGCAGGATATTTTTTCTCTTCTAAAACTTTAAATCTAACTGCTGTATCTAAAATTGCCTTACCTCTTACTCCATTATATCGTATTTCATCAGCAACTATATGTTTTCCATAATTAATTAATGAATTGGTTTTTCTTTCTACTTCTTCTTTATCAGTTGCATCAACAGAAAATGCCACCATATAAGGAATTACAACATCTAAATATTCTGCTGCTAATGTACAAAATTCTCTATCAGTAGTAACACTACATTTTTCTTTTTCACTCATTTCAAGACTTTGTACTAAATCATCCCATCTCTTAGCTCTTTCAATACTATCAGTAAGACTCAAACATCCTAATGTTTTATTTTTATCAATTGCCTGATTGGTAGTTAAAGCCTCTAATAATGCTTCAGCACTAATACCTTCACAATAATATTTCCTACCTAATTCTCTTAATCTTTGAACATCATCAATTGTGCCTTTATCAAAAGGTTCATCGCTTGGTAAATGAAGTTTTAAGTATTTATTTAAAATTTCAACATAAAAGTCATCAAGCTCTTGACTATATTCAAAACTACCATCCTCATTTTGAGGATATCTAGCTTCCATCATCATTTTATAATGAACAGTTTTATTAAATATTTCTTCTGGCTTAACATTTTCTAGATCCATATTTTCAATCGAGTTACGTGCCACTCTAATTGCTTTAGCAATAACTACATCAGCAAAATCAGAATCATGATATTTTAAAGATCTACGTACCATGTCAGGATAAACTCTATCTACATATTCATAAGCCAATTCTTTGTATTTTAAAACTTTTTCCTTATCAACCGTCATATTTTCAACTCCCTCACACTAATATATACCAACCCATTAGTACTGCAGATTATATCATAAAAGTCAAAAATAGTCAAGTTTTACCTACAATAACATAGTATTTATTGAGGTGTAACATGACTTATATAATGAAATATGGAAAAAGACTATTATTTACTATGTTATCAATAATTCTATCTTTATTAGCATTAACAGTACTATATTATTTTAATATAATTAGTCCAACTACTAACAAAGTATTAAAAATAATCATAATTCTTATAAATATATTTATCAATAGTTTTATCCTAGGTAAAAGTACTGATAAGAATGGTTATTTAGAAGGAATAAAACTAGCTCTAATAATTATCCCAATCTTTATAATGTTTTCCCTAATAACATCTTCTCTAAGTCTAAAAGTTATTATATATTATCTAATTATTACAATAACATCAATACTTGGAAGTATGATAGGTATAAATAAGAAAAAAGAGTCATAACTCTTTTTCTTATTATCTATAAGAGAATTTATACTGCTTTAGCATATTGTTTAGCAGGTGTCTCTATCATAACAACAGTAGTAGAAGGTAACTCTTTATCACCTGCTATATATCTAAATGTAGAACAAGCATCATACCCTAAAGAAAATACTTCTAAAGCTTTTTCTCTATATGCATCACGTAAATCTAATTGTCCATTAGAAGAATTATCTACTGGAACTATTACATTAATATATCTGTTTAATAAACCTGCATAAAACTCTTCACTTAAAGATACTAAAGGTTTTTCATCTAAAATATCTCTAAATACATCAACATAACCAATTCCCGCTCTAATTTTAGATCTAACTAAATCTTTAACTCTTTTATTTTCTCCAAACGTTAAGTTTTTTGGTCCTTTATGTTCCGGTAACGGAAAAGCACTATCTACATAATCATTAATAATTCTACTCATAGAATCTTCTCTTTTTTCTATATTCATAACATTCCCCTCCTTTAGAGACAAAGCCTCACAATTATATCACACTAAAAATTATATGTAAAGAGAAAAAAACTAGTACCATAATATAATCTAAATAATTATACAAAGTTACATGATAAATTTTTGTCGATTTATTACACAACAGCGTATTTTTTCATTTTAAGAAATTTACGGCAAAAAAAGAGACTAAACCTCATCTTCTATCATTTTAATCTCTCTTTTAGTTATAAACTTTTTATATCTATAATTCTTAGGCAATATTGAAATAAGTATCTCTCTAGATAATTTTTCTCTTTTATAATATTCTTCAAATAAAGCACCCTTTTTCTGAAGAAGTACTGGCCCAAAGAAATATTCTTTTCTACTATAATGTCTTTTACCTTTTTTAAACTTAATAATTTGATAAATAAACTTCTTATCTTTTACTAATTCTTCATCATCAATATAAAAACCATTTTTCACTAAAAATTTCTTTACATCTATCTGATAATTATTAGGACTAAGTATAATAGTATCAATATTTTTTAATACTTTCATATTATTTTTAAATATGCCAATCATATTTCTTCCACCCATACCTGAAATAATAATAGTATTAACTTCATCAGTATAAGTATCAAGTCCATTACCTAATCGTACTTCTATTTTATCTTCTAAACCTTCTCTTTTTATATTCTCCCTAGCTTGATTTAATGGACCTTCGGCTATATCAGAAGCTATTGCTTTAATATTTTTATTTTTCTTTACTAAATAAATATCTAAAAAAGCATGATCACAACCAATATCTAAACAAAAGGAATTAGCCTCTACTAAATCCCCTATTTTTTTTAATCTATCATTAATTTTCATTAATCAGTTAAAAAGTCCTTTAATTTTCTACTACGAGAAGGATGTCTTAATTTGCGAAGTGCTTTAGCTTCTATTTGACGAATTCTCTCACGAGTAACACCAAATATTTGTCCAACTTCTTCTAGAGTTCTACATTGACCATCATTAAGTCCAAAGCGAAGTCTAAGTACTTTTTCTTCACGATCAGTAAGTGTTGATAAAACTCCAGACAATTCTTCTTTTAACATTTCAACTGTTGCATACTCTTCAGGTCCCATTGTTCTCTCATCTTTAATGAAATCTCCTAAATGAGAGTCATCCTCTTCACCAATTGGAGTTTCCAATGAAACTGGATCTTGAGATATCTTATATACTTCACGAACCTTTTCAATAGAAATGCCTAATTTTTTAGCTATTTCTTCATCAGTAGGCTCACGATTTAGTTCTTGTGTTAATTGTCTTTGTACACGTGCTAGTTTATTGATTGTTTCAACCATATGAACTGGTACACGAATAGTTCTAGCTTGATCAGCAATAGCCCTAGTAATTGCCTGCCTTATCCACCAAGTTGCATATGTTGAAAATTTATATCCTTTTGTTGGATCAAACTTATCAACAGCTTTCATTAATCCAATGTTACCTTCTTGAATTAAATCCAAAAATAGCATTCCACGTCCAACATATCTTTTTGCAATACTAACAACTAAACGAAGATTAGATTCAGCAAGCATTCTCTTAGCTTCCTCATCACCTTCTTCAGCTCTTTTAGCATATTCAAATTCTTCATCTGAAGTAAGCAAATTAATACGTCCAATTTCTTTTAAGTACATACGTACTGGATCATTAATTTTAACATCTTTTGTTAAAGTTAAATCTTCAACTGCCGCATCAGCAGTAATCTCCTCACCTGATGCATCATCAGATCCATCTTCAGTAACAATATCAATATCTTCTTCTACCAATGCATTGTATAAGTCATCTAATGAGTCACTATCAACTTCAAGTCCCTTTAATTCTTCTGCTAGTTGTTCATAAGTAATAAAACCTTGTTTCTTACCCTTCGCTAGTAATTTCTTTTTTCTTTCTTCAAGTGTTTTTATTTCTCCAACCATGTCTATTCTCCCATTCTTAAATTTCTAATTTTATTAGCTATTTTAGCTTGCTCTAATGGATCTACTTCTTTTTTCATTAAATCAGTTAATCTTTTAATTTCTTGGTTACAACGATAATCTCTAATAACCTTAAAATATAAGAATAACTCTTCCTTAGTAGTATTCTCATTATAATTACCAGCTAATACACTATTAAGTAAAACTAGAATATCTTCTTTACCTTGAACATAAGTATAAAAATCAGCAACATTTATATTACCATATATCTTATAATAATAGATAATCTCACTAGAAAGTATTCGACTCTCTTCACTAGGAAATATTATTTTTTCCTTCTCTACCTGACTAATTACCCAATCATTATTAAGCATAAAGTAAAGTATCTGTTCAACTGCTTTATCATACTTAGTTTTTTTAACTACTTTATTTTTAACTTCTGGAACAATTTCTTTTGTTGTATTTTTAAAATCTATCAAGTCCTTAAAACGTTTATCCAGTGTATTATAACTTATATCAAACTCTTTTGCAAGTTTTTTTAATACTATTTCTATTCTAATCGTATCATTAATCTTAGTAGTCTCTTTTAAAACTGTATTTATATAATTAGCTTTTTCTTCATCACTTCTAAAATCTACATTTTTACGTAATTGTTGCATCTTAAAGTCACTAAAGTTTAAAGCGTTTTCAACAAGTCCTATAAATCTTTCTTTTCCATTTTTTAAGATAAATGAATCTGGATCGTCATCATTAGGAAGTACTACTACTTTTACTTCAACACCTTCATCAAGTAGATGTTCTCCAATACTAAGCATAGCATGAACTCCAGGTCCATCTCCATCCAAACATAGAATAATGTTATTAGAAAGTCTTTTAATTAAATTAAACTGATTATTAGTTAAAGCCGTACCCATTAAAGCAACTGTATTTTTAATTCCAACAATACTAGCTCTAATAACATCCATAAAACCTTCCATTACTATAACAGACTTTTTAAGTCTACACTCTTCTCTAGCAACATGGTAATGGTATAACATTTCCCCTTTTTTAAATATCTCAGTTTCTTTTGTATTTAAGTATTTATTTTGATCTACATCTTTATATATTCTTCCACTAAATCCAACTACTTGCCCAGAAACATCATATAATGGAAACATAATTCTATCATCATATATATCATGGTCATCACTAGATAAACCTATTCTATTTAATGTACTAAGTTCATATTTCTTACTCACAAGTAACTTAGTTAAATCATCACGACTTTCTAACGATAAACCTATCTCAAACTCTTTTATAGCTTCATCATTAATGCCTCTATTACTTAAATAACTACGAGCAAGTTTTCCCTTAGTACTAGATAAATTATTCTGATAGTATTTAACTGCAAAGTTATAAGCTTCATATAATCTATCAAACTTAGTACTTTTTTTCTTAATATTAATAGAAGAAACATTAACTCCAACTTTATCTCCCAAGTATTTTAAGGCTTCTCTAAAATCAATATGTTCATAATTCATTAAAAAGGTATAAACATTACCAGTAGCATGACAAGAAAAACAAGTATAAATTTGTTTCTCTCTTGAAACGCACATTGAAGGATTAGAATCATCATGAAATGGACAAACTCCAAAGAAGTTTTTACCTCTTGCTACTAAAGGAATTCTCTCTCCTATGATGTCAACTATATCTGTCTTACTACGAATTTCATTCGCTAAGTCATTATTCAACTGACACCACTCCTTCTAAACAACACATAATATATCATATTTTGACACTTTTTTCAATAAAGACCAAGTATAAATTCATAAATAAAAAAACCAGAGCCCATGCTCCAGTTCATCTCTCTACTTTAATCTATATAAGTGACTTTCTCATAAACGTCTCAACATCTTTATCTATATAAACATCTATTAATCCTTTACTAACAATCTTAACAAATCCTAACCCATTAATAACTAAATCTTCGTCATACTTAACATCATAAGTAATTTTATTCTTATCCTTAAGTTCATTATTATTAAGTAAATTAAGAAGTCTTCTTACTTTTAAGTCATTAGATACAAATAAAGTAAAACTATTTCTTTCTCCTTCTACATAATCTATTCTAATTAAATCTTCTATAATAATTGATTGATTAGGTCTTAATTGATAAGTTTTAGGTTTAATTTCTTTACGAGGAGATATTTTTTTAATTAAGTCTGTATCAACATGATTTAATATAGAACCTGGATCTACAAGTCCTGGTGTGTCTATTAAAGTTAAATAGTCATTAATTTCAATACTTACTGTATTTAAAGTAGTAGAAGGTAAAGGAGACATTGTTAATTCTTGACAATTATCTGAATAATTTTGAATTAATTTATTTATTAAGCTAGACTTTCCTGCATTAGTATGCCCAACTACATATACATTTCTAGATGTTTGAAAATATTTAATTCTCTTAAGTAAGTAATCTATATTATAGTTCTTACTAACACTAACAACAATTACTTCTTCAAAGTGTATATCTTTCTCTTCTAAGTATTTAATGAGTTTTTTCTCATTAACTGATTTAGGTAATACATCTCTTTTATTCAAAACTAAAATCATCTTATTAGAAATAATACTTCTAATTTGTTCTATATTTTTCTCTAAATTAAGTAAGTCTGTAATATATAAAACTAAATCTTTAGTCTCACCAACACTTTTTAATATTTTCAAATACTCATCATTTGATTTAATAACCATCTGATATTCTCCATAGTTTTTCATTCTAAAGCATCTCTGACATATATCATTATCCAAACTAGTCGTATATCCAGCTTGTAAAACATTTTCATCTTGTAAAACAACACCACAACCAGTACAAGTCTTAACTTCTTTATCCATAATATTTACCTCTCTCAAACAGTCCTCTTTTTTTAAAATACTTAATTATTCTAGCTTCTACTAATCTATTTAATCCTGTAATTTTTAAGTCCTTTTCGCCTAACGGATCAACTAAAATTGTCATAATCTTAAACTTATTACCAGAAACAATATCTGTAACTATTTGATCTCCAATCATTACCATTTCTTTTTTCTTAAGATTATAATGTCTTTTAATTTTTCTAAGTCCTCTAGTTGAAGGTTTTAAACTAAAAGCAACTCCTCCAATACCCAACTCATCTAAGTATGGTTTTATTCTTTTTTTAGTATTATTAGAACTTATTAGTATTAAAAAATCATCTTGTAAACTCTTAAGTAATTTTTTAGTCTTAGCTGGACATCTTTTATGTTCAATTAATCCTAAAGTATTATCTAAATCAAATATCAAACAATTAATACCATTCTCTTTTAGTTTTTTATAATCTATCTCAAATATGTTTTTTTTATACATATTCGGTCTAAATAAATTCATCTTTTTTCACCTGCAATATCTAATTATTAACCCTTTGTGTAATCATTTCTGTAGTCATTTCTATTTTATCAAATGTATAACCGTTTTCCTTACCATATCTAATAATATCTCTTAAAGCATCTCTAGTATATGGTTTAATATCATGCATTAAAACCATATTGACTCTATCCTTAGATAATCTTGAAACAACATTGTTATAAATATCATTAGAACTAGGAGGAGCTCCACCTGCAGCATCACCTGATGATAAATTCCAGTCATAATAACGATAACCTCTATTTATAACTTCACTCGTTAAGGTACTCATAATACCAGGAACATATCTTCTACTAACTGTATTACTAGAACCACCTGGGAACCTAATAATTTTTGATTCTACTCCTGTAATTCTTTTTACTCTATCAGAAACACTTCCTAAATCTCTAAAATATGAATCAACTGAATTATAAACAATACTATAATTATGACTAGCCGTATGAAGTCCCACAGCATGTCCTTCATCGTATTCTCTCTTTATTAATTCATCAGGGCCAGAATTAGTAACAAAAAATGTTGCCTTGATTCCTTCTTCTTTTAATATATCTAAAATTACATCAGTAGTTCCATACCTTGGTCCATCATCAAAAGTTAAATAAATTGTTCCATTAGAATCTCTTTTAGAAACAATAACTTTTCTTTCAACAACAGTCTTATTAGAAGCCTTATCACTAACACTATAAACTACTTTATATTCACCAGGTGTATTAACATCTATTTTTACATCACGTTTAACACTATCAGTTATATTACCATCACAATTATCACTTGCCTCATACCCAATTTCTCTATATTTATCTCCCACTAAAAGATAAACTGTATCGCTTCCCTTTAAAGTAATTGTTGGTTTAGAATTATCTTTATAAATAATATTTCTACTAACTGTAGAACTATTACCATGCTTATCCTTTACAGTATAAGTAATCATATTTTTACCCTTTAAAACTTTAACATTCTTAGTAACATCCCCATCATAATCATCAATTGCACTAAACTCTTCATCTTTATACTCACTATTAGGGCAAACATAAATATCATCATTACTACTAAGTTTTATTACAGGAGCATCCTTATCAACAACATTAACTTTTCTAGTAACTTTTTTCTCAAATACTCCTTCTTTTACACTATAAGTTAATGTATAAGTACCAAGTTTATTAGAATTAACCTTACCCATTACTTTAACATTCTTAGTAATATCATCACCCAAAAACTTAGCCTTATAGCCTTTTTCCTTATACTCTTCTTTATAACCTAATTTAACATTTTTAGATCCTTTTAAAGTAATTGTAGGCATTAATAAATTGTTATACATAAAAAATGCCACACCTATTAAAACAACAATAAACATCCATACATATACAGAATATTTATTTTTCTTAAAAAATCTAACAAAACTTTTACTATATTTTTTAATATTTTTCTCTTCCACAAAGTATCACCGTCACTGACATAATTATACTAAAAAAACTCCTACTTGTCCATAATCCCTATTTGTCATATTTATTATTTTTCATAAATTCTCTAAGTAATTTAGTTAAAGCTCTTTTTTCTATTCTTGAAACATAACTTCTTGAAATACCAAGTCGTCTAGATATATTTTTCTGCGTTTGTTCATCTTGATTATCTAAACCATATCTTCTAACTAATATTTCTCTTTCACGAGGAGTCAAAACATCCATATACTCTTTCAATAACAAAATATTATCCTTTAAATCAATGTCTGATACAAAATCTGGATTAGGTGTCTTTAAAACATCCATAATAGCAATCTCATTTCCATCTTTATCAAACCCAACTGCATCATTTATAGAAATATCATTATTATAACGATTATTACTTCTAAAATACATTAACACCTCATTTTCAATACACCTAGCGCAGTATGTTGTTATTTTAACTCCCTTATCATTAGAAAATGTATCCACTCCTTTTATTAAACCAATTGTTCCAATACTAATCAAATCATCAGAATCAACGTATTTATTATCAAACTTTTTAATAATATGCGCCACTAATCTTAAATTATGCTCTATAAGTTTATTTCTATCTTCCATATTACCATTCATTTTCCCAACAATACATTTTTTCTCTTCCTCTGGACTTAAAGGTTCCGGAAAAACATCATTAGAATAAGACCCAGTAAAACAAAATAAATTCTTCAAAACATTTAAAATATTAAAAAACATATAATCCTCCTAGAAAATTATATGTCTAATTTTATCATTTAATTAGTCTTACGTATACTTATTTTACTGAATAAATAATATACCGAAATTCCACTTAATGAACCAATTGTATCTATTAAAATATCTCTTACTTCACATGATCTTCCCTTAATAAATAACTGATGAATTTCATCACTCCAAGCATACAAAAAACAAAGTAATATTGTTAAAAGAATCGTTTTATAATTAAACAATTCAAAACTTTTAAATAAATTAATTATTAAAATTCCAAGTACAAAGTACAAAAAGAAATGAGCACTCTTCCTAACTGGTTTAACTAAATACTTAAGTACCTTTTCTTTTTCTTTAGTACTTAAATCCCTCTTTATTATATCTTGTACACACCTAACTATTAATCCATCACTCTTTTTACTAGATTCTTCTGCCGTATCATTAGAAAGTACAAATATCAAGCCCATCCACAATATAATCAAAATAATATTAATAACTTTCTTCATTTATGTATTACTCTCTTCTTTTATTTTTCTATCAGCAATACCTTGGTAAGAAACATCTATATCATTAAAACCTAATTTATTATAACTTTCCCTTCCTTTGCCTAAAACAAGAACAATATCTCTACTTTGTGCTAATTCAATAGCTTTATTTATAGCAGCAACTCTATCTTGTACAATTGTATAGTTTTTATAATTATTAGTCACACTTTGAAGCATCATATTAACGTTATTAACAAGTTCCATATTACTAACATCATCATATGTAAATATAACATAACTTGCCATATCACAAACCGTCTTACCAATCATATCTAATTTAGAATGATCATTTTCTAAAATATTTCCAATAACAACAATAATATTATTAATATCTAATGTATGTATATAATTAATAAGTTTAATAATACTACTATAAGTATGAGCATAATCTACCATTACATAATAATCACCATCAGTCTTTAACATTTCCATTCTACCTGGTACCAAAATATTTTCAAGTTTTTCTTTCAAATCAGAAAATCTATAACCAAGAGTTAAAACTGTAAGTAAAGCTGCCGCCAAATTATAAACATTAAAGTCAGCAAGTAATGGACTAAGCACATCAAAATCCTCATTATTATATTTAAATCTAATTAAAGTCTTAGTATTATTAGCTTTATAGTCAACTATTTGTAAAGTTGACTCTTCATTCATACCATAAGTTAAAACCTTACCCGTACAGTTTTCCTTAACAGTTTCAAAATACTGATCATCTCTATTCAAAATACAAAAACCTGAATCTGCAACTTGTCCAAATAATTTCATCTTCGTATTAAAATAATTCAAAAAAGCATTACTATCATCAAGAAATTCGTTAATAATATTTGTATAAACTACTATATTAAAACTAGTAGCCTCAAATTTTTTAGCTTCTAAATCAGAATCACTTGCCTCCAAAACTGCATATTTACAACCAAATTTTCTAAATTCATCTAAATAATTATACAGCTTTGAAGCATCACTAATTGTGTTAAAACTGTTATCATTAAAAGCTGCACAACTTCTACCATTAGTACTAATACAACCACACTGATTACTACCAAGTAATGTTTGAATAATTGTTGAAGTACAAGTTTTTCCATCAGTACCGCTTACCCCAATCATTGTAAGTGCTCTATCTGGATAATCATAAAACTTTTGACATAAATATGGAAACTCCCTGTTAGTATCTGGCACTTTAATAACTGCCACCCTAGAATCAAAAATATCCTTACTAACAACAATTGCTACAGCTCCATTTTTAATAGCCTCATCAATACAATTATGCCCATCAAGGAGCTTATCAACAGTACAAACAAACAAACAATTTTCAGAAACTTCTGAAGCATTGTTTTTAATACTCTTAATAACTATATCAGTACCAATTCCAGGATACAAGTCATTTAATCTCTTCATTATCTTCACCTATACAAATTATACAGTAAATAAAAACTAAATCAAAGTATTTTTCTTGATAAGCCTTTTATTTTACGTTAAAATTATTACAAGGTGAAAATAATGAAAACATTTATAATAGGAGCTGGTAGTGATTTAGGAGTCCATATTGATGGTGCTGCCTTAGGACCAGTTCAGCTAATCAACGATATTAAAGGATTTTATAAAGGTGAAAATATTACAATTCTCCAAGATGAAGATATTTTAAAAAGTAGAAATTTATCAGACTTAAGAAAAAATGAATATGAAGTAGATAGTTTCAATACAAAGATATATAAAAAAGTACTTGAAAAGATGAAAGAGAATTATTTTCCTATTCTAATTGGTGGAGATAGTTCCACAACTATTCCTATTGCTCTAGCAAGTTCTAAAGTAAATGAAAATATTGGTATAATTGTATTTTCTCCCTTTGCTAACTATAATACCTTTTCAACTACCGTCACCGGAAATCTTCATGGCCTTTCTCTTGCTGCAATAACCGGTTACAAAGATAATGAACTTAGATATTATCATGATGGTAATGTTATACAAGCAACGAAAGCTGTAGTTGTTGGTGCTAGAAGCATAGATGATTGGGAAAAAGATAACATTAAATATTCCGGACTAACAGTTTTTACTAATGATAATATCAAAGAAAAAGGTCTAGAAACAGTAATTGAAGAAGCATTTGCAATTGCTCATGACAAAACAAAAGGTGTTCATATAAGTTTTGATTTAGGTCTAATAGATCCGGACATCGCTCCAGGTGTATCAATTCCCGTATTTGACGGTTTAACTGAAGAACAAATAATGAAAATAAACAGTTTAATTATTAAACATATAGAAGATATTGTTTCATATGATATTGTAGAATTTAATCCATTACGTGACACTGATAGAAAAACAGAACAAATTGCTTTAAACATACTAGCACAAATAATTAAAGCAGTTGAAACAAAAGGAGATCCTAATAAGAAATATTAAAAAAAAAAGATTTTATGAGAAATTCATAAAACCTTTTTTATTTACGCTTTCCTAAAAACAACATAACTTGCATAACCAATGATACCAATACAAACAATCCAAATAAATGCAAAAGACGAAGTATTAGGATTATCTAATTTTCTAAAAGAAGCATCGATTATAACATCCTCATCAGGCATTTCAAAACTATTATCAACAACAGCTATTTCCTTACCAGATACAGTATAAACTCTAAGCTTTTCAACTGCATATCCAGTATCAGGAACAACAGTATATAAAATTTTCTCATTACCGCTTGAAAAACTCTTTGATAAAGCTACTCTACCAGATCCAGCAATAACATTAGTCTTAATTTGATAACCATCACCATATCTAAGAAGAAAATTAACAGTCTCTGGATAATTAATAACTGGCGCACTATCATTCCGTTTCTTATAGTTATTCACTTCTCTCCTGCATTTCATTTTAGGATATTTATCATTCAAATAATTTCTATAATCTTCTACATTACCAATAAATGAATAAACCTTTTTTGCATTTGTACCAGTAACTACAAATCCATCTCTTAAATTAACAATTCTAGTTACTACTGTAGCACTATTATCTAAATTATTATCTTTAAAATCAAAGGTCTTATTAATATCATACTCATCAGTAAATGAAAGATTAGTATTATATATCTTTATCTTACTAGAAATTTTAAGATTATCTAAATTATCATCTGAATCATCAGAATTTGGAATATCTAAATGAACACCAGCTGCAAAAAGATAGTTATCTCTTTTAATCATACCAGTATAAATAAATACATCATCTTGAGAATTCACAACTCTAACTAAATTATAATTATTATCGATTTTATATAAACCAAACAAGTCACAAACATAAAAACCATCATCACTCTTAATCAAAGTTGAAATTAATGATTTATTATCACCAAATACACTACCATTATTATCATTATCAAATAAACTAATATTTGTCTTTACTCTTAAACCAATATTAGATTTAGTAGTACCAGTTTCTGTTTGAATATTTAGAGGATGTGAACTAACTTTAAGATTAGAATCAACTTCTTTTAAAACAGTTTTATCACCCAATACCAAATAATATAATTTTCCATTATTTATACATACCTCTGGATTCAAACTAATGATATCTTCATTAATTTTTTTAACTAATTTGAAGCTTTTATCATAAAATTTAATACTAAATAAATTTTTTGTATCTATATCTTTAGAATCACCATCTGAATTATTCAAACTTTCCTTATAATCTTCATATAAATCCAATACTCTAGCATCAAAAACAGCATAATAATCACCAAAACGATAAATTGTATATCCTGTCACATTATTATTAGTACTTATAAGCTTTCCATTTCTATCATACTTTCTAATACCAGTAAGACCAATGACATAAACATTACCGTCTGCATCGTCACAGACACCATAAGATACAGAAAATCCATCTGTAAATTCATCCTTCCATAACAAATTTCCCATATCATCATACTTACTAACTGTAACAACAGGCTTGATATTATCATCAATAAAGCTAAGTAATTCTCGGGATAATTGTTGTTGTGTAAAAGAACCTCCACATCCTATATCAGGTTGATGTCGATAAAATGTAAAAAGATAATCTTCCAATATTTTTAAATCATGTGAAAGATTCAAAACAACTACACCATCAGAAACTTGATAAAGATTTCCTGATACCGTTGCCGCATAATCAGTATAGTTATTTGACCAGTTGGTTTTATACGATTGCCTATAATTACCAAATGCTAATGTATTTACAGGAAAAAACATTGTAACAAATAAAACTAAAATCATTATTTTCCAAATTTTTTTCATATACAAGCTCTCCCATCTTAATATAATAAAATTATAATCCATTAAAAAAAATAAATCAAATAAAAAGAGATACAAATCTCTAATAATTTCTATCTCTTAAAAATGCTGGAATATCAAAATCACTATCATTAGAATCATCATCTTGCAAAATCTCTGTTGTTTTAAAATCCTCCTTAGAAGGTGTCGTTCTTCTAGTTTGTTGTGTATTACTAAATACAGGTTGTTCTTGCGTATTAACTGGAGCAGTCTTCTTATTTTTATCAAAGCCTGTTGCGATAACAGTTACTATAACTTCATCAGATAAGTTTTCATTAATAACTGAACCAAATATTGTATTGATATCAGTATTAGCCGCTGCTCTAACCACTTCAGCAGCTTGTTCAGCTTCAAACAATGTTAAATTAACTCCACCAGTAATATTAATAATAGCATCAGTTGCTCCCTCAATAGAAGTTTCGAGTAATGGTGAAGAAACAGCTTGCTTAGCAGCATCAATTGCTCTATCCTCTCCCATTCCTATACCAATACCAATTATGGCCTGACCTGATTTTTCCATAACTGCTTTAACATCGGCAAAATCCAAGTTAATAAGTCCAACTACAGCAATCAAATCAGAAATAGATTGTACACCACGACGCAATACATTATCAACTTCCTTAAATGCTTCATACATTGGTGTTGATCTATCAATAATTTCTCTTAAACGGTCATTTGGAATAACAATTAAAGTATCTACATGTTTTTTTAACTCTTCAATACCACCAACTGCTTGTTTCATTCTTCTTGGGCCTTCAAATGAGAAAGGTTTAGTTACAATTGCTACTGTTAAAGCACCTAATCCTTGAGCTATTTCAGCAACTACAGGAGCAGCACCTGTTCCGGTTCCACCACCCATACCACATGTAACAAATACCATATCGGCACCAGTTAAAGCTTCTTCTATTTCCTTTTTAGATTCAATAGCAGCTTCTTTACCAATTGCTGGATTAGCACCAGCTCCTTGTCCATCAGTCAAAGCAGCTCCTAATTGTATTTTAACATCAGCCTTAGATTGATTTAAAGCTTGTTTATCAGTATTAGCAGCAATAAATTCTACACCTTTAACACCAGACTCAACCATTCTATTAACAGCGTTACCACCGCCTCCGCCAAGCCCAATAACCTTTATTGTTGTTACCATATCCATTTCTAATCCGCCTATCATCCTAGACCTCCTTAATTATCAAAAAAATGTCCAAATACTCTACTTACTATATTATCGTTAATTGCTACCTTTTGTCCAGTAGATACTAAACTATTCATATCATTTTCACTAATCATACTATAGGTTCTTCCTCTAAGTGAAAGTTTATCATCAAAATACTTAATAGTACCAAATGCACTACTATATTTATTGTTTCTTAATCCAATAACTGAAATATTACAAACCTTAGCTTTAATTCCAAAAACATTTTCTACTAAATATTGAAATCCCGCTAATTCACTTAAACCACCTGTTACAATTATATAACGTATTTCTCTATTTGTTAAGTTTTTTATTTCATTTTTAGCAAGTTTTAAAATTTCCATAAGACGTGCCTCTACAACTTTAGAAACTCCAACTTGTGATATTTCCTTATTTTCATCTGCCATAGTTAAAAACTCACAAACATCATTATTATCAGCATAACTTGCTAAAGCAACAGCAAAAGTCTCCTTTACTTTACGACTATCGCCTAATCTTAATTTAAAGATATATGAAATATCTTGATCAACATTAAAACTACCTAATGGAATAGTAGAATTCTTAATTTGAATACCTTTATTAAATATAGAAACATTAGTATTTCTCTCTCCTATATTAATAATTGCTCCAACTGATTCAAATGTCTTTTTATTAGCAATCGTATAATAATCCCCAGTAGAACTATAAGCTATATCTATAGTTTCAAGCCCTGCTAACTTTAAAACTTGCAATATTCTATATAATGGCTCCTTTGGCAATGTACTAACAACAACTTTAGCTTCTAAAGATTTACCAGCCATTCCCTTAGGATCTTTAATATTTTCTTCTTCATCTACAGTAAAACTAATAGGAGAAGCCGTAATTACCTCATATTCTTCATCTATATGACCAACCAAGGCATCTTTTAATACATTTCTAACATCCTTGCCAGTAATACATTCATAATCATCAACATCACAAGAACCAACCACTATATCCATAGAACAACCAGTAGGAGGAACACAAGCAATAACCTTAGAAATTTTTATACCAAGCATAGCATTAACTTTTTTAATAGCCGTCTTAACACTAACCGCAGCCAATTTAGTATCTTCAATCTGCCCATTTTTAATACCCTGAGACTTACTACTAACAGCTGCTAAAGTATGAAAAGAGCCATTACACTTAGAACACACAACAACTTTAATACTATTAGTACCTATATCTACACTAGTATAAACTTCACTCATTACCTGCATCTCCTATTCTTAAAATTAATTATACTATAAAAGAAAAAGATTGCAAAGTTTTTTCTACAATCTATTTCTAAATAGTTTTATAAACAACAACATCACAATCAGAATAAATCTTCTTATAATGATCCATATCTTTTAAATAAAAAGCCAACCCACAATCCTTAGGAATAATAAAATAATCAAAATCATATTTCCTAAGTAATTTATCATAATTAGGTCCTAATGAAGAAATATTTAAATAATCTTCATAATTATATTCAGAGTATAAATCAGCTCTTCCATCCATAAATACTAAAATATCTTTGTATATTAAATAACCACCATAATCATAATAATTAAATAATCTTTCTGCTTTTTCTTTTTTTAAGACATTAATAGCTTTATCATCAAGTATTTTATAATTAACAGTACCAGACTTAAAAAATAAGAATAAAGAAACAAAAATTACTGATAAAGAAACTAAGACAAAACTAGTACCAGTATCTAATTTTCGCTTTGGAATATAATACCAAATACAGTAAGACATTGAAATATAAATAAAAGGCCAAAATCTTATACTTTTAAGTCCCAAATATAAAGTAAATAGAAATAAAATAAAATCTAAAAATCTAATTTTTTTCTTACTAAAAATTAAAATAATAAAAATTAAAAATACTAATAAAAAGTATGGATAATGACTCAAATTATTAAGATCACTACAATGCCATTCAACAATATTAGCAAGCATAACACTATTTCCCATGTTTTGATAAGGATATAGTATCATCTTTACACCATGAGGATTTAAAAATAAAGGAAAGAATCCTAAAATAATACATAGAATATACTTTTTTATTTGTGTTTTTGTATACCTTTTAGCACTAATTTTAGAAGATTCAAAAGAAAATAATCCTGCAACTAGAAAAAGTACTGGTAACAAATAAACTAAATTACTACTTCCACCGTGAAAATTAACCCAACAAAGTGAAATTAAAGGAAAAAATAAATATTTCTTAGATTTTTCATTATTATAAATATCATAAAGTATTAATAAAGTAATTGAAAATAAACAAAAACTTATCATATGTGGTCTTGCTTGTAAAAAGAAGAAAAGAATTGCAGATAAAGAAATCCATAACATACTAAATGGTATATTTTTTAAATACGACTCCCTATTAGTTAAAAATGGCATCAATTGTAACATCAAGAATGTTAAAAAGCAATAAATATAGACATGATATTTTGAAAAAATAGTTGACATACCATAAATTAAAACTTCAAACAACCATTCATGTGAAAACCAATACTTTCCATTCATATACCAAGAAAAAACATCATGTGTTAATATTTTAGAATTTTTAACCATTACTTCTCCAGCCTTAATATGCCAAAAATAATCTGAATCATAAACAAAGAAAACCAAAGAAAATAAGGAAAAACATAAAATAAGTACAAAATATAAAATAAATAATTTATTTTTCTTTAATTTATCCATCATATAAACTCCTCTACTCTAATATATATACATCATAAAATAATACATTATCTACTTTCTTACCATTCTTCATTACATAATGAATAAGATCAAGATTTGTCTGTGTCTCCATTTTTAATTTAGCTGGATTAATAAAAATAAGTGTATCATTCTTTTTCTTTTTCAATGCATCAAGCATTTTCTTATTACCATTATATCCCCAATTACCTTTATTAATTAAATCTAAATAACCAACTTTTTTATCATTAAGTGTCTTAAAATAATATCCAGTCTCATCAAGAAAAACAAAATCATACTGAGAATGTTTTTGTAAAAATGTATTAACTTTTTTAGAAATCATATAAGTATCATAATCGAGTAAATGATATTGATAATTATTAAGATCATTGGGAAAAATTATTTTTTTATTATAAAAAACCCTAAAAAAAGTCAATATTGGCATAATCACAACAAAAAATAAGGTAATAAGAGTATACGACAAATTTACTCTATCAGGTAAATAATATAAACATAAGAATAAAAATACTAATAAAGCAATATAAAAGTGATAATAATCAAATAAAGGTACTGCAACAACATAAAATGCAAGTGCATAATAATTATATATATCTTTAGGATGCTTTTTTATAAAATAAATTGTTCCACAAAATATAAGAATAGTAAATAATGTACATATAGAAAAAAAACCATTACTACCAGCAAAATCAAAAAGTCCAAACACACATAAATCTAAAAATGCCATAAACGACTTTGTAACCAGTAAATATACAGCAAATATCACCAGTACTAAAAAACATCCAAGAGCTCTTTTTAACATCTTCTTTTTATCTTTATAATAATAAAATATTCCAGGTATCAAAACTGCCACACCAATACTCTGTTTAGTTAAAATTAAAAGTCCCAACATTATTCCAATTATAAAATCTTTATCTTTACTCTTTTCTAAATAAAAAATAATCATTAATAAAACAAAAGCAAATATATTATAAGTTGGAATAATAATAGGCATAGGAGCAAAAAGAAAGACAAACATCAGCAACCCTTTTTTGCCTAGCAGTTTAAAAATAAAATAAATGCCTATAGTTAAAAACAAAGAATTAGCAATATAAAGGACCAACATATTATGACCAAAAATTAAAAAGAATAAAGCCACAAGTGCAGGATATAACGGAGTAATAACCATATTAAAATCAAGATATGGAATAAGTCCTAAAGAAATATCATATGCAAAGCCATAATTCCAAATCTCATCAAAAGTAATAGGTACCAAAAGTAAATTGAAAAATAAAATATACAAAAATACAAAAAGTAAAAACAAAAGCAATTTATACCTATTTTTCATAAAACACCTACTCCTAAATTTATTATATCATCACTTTTTTAAATAAACATCAAAACATTTCCAAGAATCTATTTTTTCGTAATTTTTTATTACATAATCAAACAATTCATAATTATACTGTTCTCTGTAATTTCTATTCACATTAAGTCTTGCATCTAAAACAATGTAATTTCTTTTGTCATCTCTTAAATTTTTTATAAGCCTATTAGTTCCATCATAACCATGATTACCTCTTAAAGGAACAGTAAAATAATCAATACCATAATCATTACTAATATTGTAATATGGATTTATAAAATTAAGAATAATACAATTATCATCTTCACAATATTTATCAAGAAATTTAAAAACTGGTGAAAAATTACTATCCTCAAAATTAGGAAGTATAAGAGTATCATAATATTTCATATAATTCCGTGAAACAAACTTATAATTTAAAGACATAAATGTATAAAGGCAAAGAATTAAAATATCAAGAATTAGTCCTAACTTAAATAAATATTTTGCACAAAAATCATCATAGAAACTAAAAATCATTAAAACGAAAAAGAAAAAGTATAATGAAAAATGATATAAGTCGAATAATGGATAAGCAAAAAAGAAAGTACATAATAAATAATAATTATACTTTAAATTCTTATGTCTGATAATAAATAAAATCATAAAAATAAATAACAAAATACTAATATAAAAACAAACTCCAAATAAATGACCATTTTTAGATTTAAAATCAAATAATCCCAAAAAGCATAAATTAAAGAAATCCCATAAACTATCAGAAAGAACTAAATATACTAAAAATATAATGCAAGGTATAAAAAGGCCCACAAATCTTTTTAATAACTTCTTCTTATCATGAAAACAAATAATGACTAAAGGAATTACTAATAAACAACCAATGGTATGTTTACTAAGAATTGCAAGGCCAATAATAAAACCTATTAAATAATCTTTATCAGGATGTGCTTTTTCCAAATAATACAAAATAACAATAAAAAATAAAGTCATATAATTATAAGTCATATAAAATACAGCCGAAAACAATGGTAAAGGTAATAAAAAGATAGTTAAAAATAAAGGCCATTTTTTAGGTATAATTTTTTCTAAAAAATAAATAGTCAATGTAACTAATAAAGTCTGTTCTAAAACGAACGTAATAAAACTATCATAAAAACATAAACCTAAAGCGACAAAAAATGCATATAAGGGAGTTGTAATAGTATTAAAGTCTTTATAAATGACCTCCCCATTTCTAATCGCATGTCCAAAGGCAAAAGAGTTAGTAGAATCACTGAGCTTTAAATAAAAAAATAAAAATTGATAACATAGAAAAACTAAAATATAAATAATGATATATTTTAATATCTTTTTCCAATTATTTTTTAAATATTTCTTCATTACTACTTACTCCTCCACTCCTATATAATAAATTAAATAGTTATTAATTTTTTTAACTAATTTTCCCTTTTTTACTATTAAGTCCATTCCCTCTTTAATATATTGTTGTGCTTTATTTGAATCATTTTTAAGGCTTTCATCTACAACAACAAACACATCACTCAAATTATCAAGCTTACTAATTATTTTTTTAGTACCATTATATCCATAATTACCATAATTAGGTAAATCAAAATAAGTAATAAAAGAATCATTTTTAATCTTATAAAAATAGTTTTCTGATCCTCTTAAAAAATATATAACATTCTTATTTTCTTTTTCAAGATATCTATCAAGTTTTTCTACGCTTTCAATATACCTAGTCGGAAAAATAGAAAGTTCCAAGTTATGATAATTAACAATTTTTGCATTCTTAAAATAACAAAATTCTGAAAACATCCAAGTAAAACTAATTACAAGAATAAAAATAATGGAATGTTTAGAAACATCTTTTGAAAAATTAAAGTCCTCAAGTAATATTAAAAAAAATAAAGCAAAAAACAAAGATACATGATAATGTTCAATCAAAGGATAAACACAACTACTAAATAATAATAGATAGTAATTAGTAATATCTTTTGGTCTTTTAATAATTCTAAAAACTAAAACTATAAGAGCTAAAATAAAACATATTAAACAATACTTATCATAATAAAAATTACTATGTCCAAAATCAAATAGTCCTAAAAAACATAAATCAAAACAATTTTGTAGACTATGTGAAAAAAGTAAATATAAAAAACAAATTAAAACTGGAATTAAAAAACCAGCAACTCTTTTTAAAACTTTTTTATAATCACTAAATAAATAATAAATAGAAGCAAGGCACAATAAACCTCCAACAGTCTGTTTTGTAAGAAAAAGACATCCTAATAAAATACCAATTAAATAATCAGATTTATTATTTTTTTCTAAATAAATAATAATTACCGTAAAAAAAAGTAACAAAAAGTTATATCCTGGAAACAATACTGACGCCATAGTCGTCGGAAATGGTAATGATAATATCACAAAATAAATCCAAGCTTTATTCTTTAAAATTTTAAATATAAAATATGAAAATAAAGTAAGAAGAAAAGCTTGCCCCAAGTAATAAAAAATAATTGACTTTGAAAGCATCAAAAATAACGAATATAAAACTGGAGCAAAAGGAAGTATTACCAAATTAAAATCAACATATGGAACTTCTCCCATTCTAATTGCATAACTAAAACCATAGTTAACATACAAGTCTCCTCTTAAAACTGTATAAAAAAAGGCAAGTGCAAAAAAACAATAAATAAAAATTAAACCATACTTAATTAAACTCTTATAATTAAATTTTTTCATAACATTCTCCATTACTATTCGTATATTACATAATTATCCAATGTTTCAACTTGTTCATAATTATCCAAAACATACTTAACTATTTCTCTATTAAATTGCTGTCTACGACTTTTTTCTTTATAAGCATCAACATTAACAATAAAAGTAGGATTTTTTTCACTTCTTATTCTATTAATAATTTTATTAGTTCCATAGTAAGATACAACAAAATTCAATGCTTTTAAATTCCCTCATCCGGAGTTTTTCAACAATTAAAAATAAAAATGCATAAGTAAACAAAGCAACATGCCAAAAATCAAATAAAGGAATAGCTATTGTACTAAAAGCCAAAATATAATAGTTGTTAATATTCTTTTTGTCTTTAATTATAAATACCAAAATACAAATAATTTCAATTAAAAATATAATAAAATTAACATCAAAAATAGTACCATTTTGTTTAGTAAAATCAAACAATCCTAAAAAACATAAATCGATAAACTGACTAAAACAGTTTGTTATAAGTAAATATATAACAAAAACAATATTTATAGATAAAAATATTCCAGCTCTTTTAAAAAATTTTCGATAGTCTTTATATTTAAACAAATAATAAAAACTAGGCAAAGATAAAGCTAAACCTACAGTTTGTTTTGTAAGAAAAGCAATGCCAATAATAAAACCAATTAAATAATCATTTTTATTATTTTTTTCCAAATATTAAAAATGGTATTGCATAAAGAAAAGCACCAACTGGTATAACAATCATATTGAAATCACGATATGGAATTTCTCCCTTACTAACTGCATAGCTAAAGCCATAATTATACATTCGGTCAGATAAAAAGCAGCTATAAAAAACTGTAGACACAAAAAGAAAAGTAAAAACATCAATACATACTGTATTACTTTTCTATAATAAACTAACTTCATACTCTACTCCTTAATTTGGAAGTGATTACCAGAATCTAAATATAAAATACCTTTTCTACCCTCTAACTGTCCAAGTACCTCATTATAATAATTAATTTGCTTAAATTTTGTCAAAGTAAGATAAACCATATTACCATCATCCATATACAAAAGAAATCTATCTTTATCATAATCATTAGGTGTATACTCAATATCAGAAATCTTACCTAATATTCCTTTATCTATTTTAGCCATTCCTTTAATAAATGATTGGTACTTATCATCAGGAACATAATTTATAAGTCTAGGCACTCTAAATAAATCAACCTCAGAACTAGTAGCTACTGTCTTTTTATTTTCAAAAACAACCATATTAGTAGAATTATTAATAAATAATGGATGATTAACATCTAAATCAATTTCTAATACATGATAAAATTTTCTTTTTATCTTAGCCTGAATAATATAAGGAGATTTTTCCACCTTTTTTCTCATACTTATTATATTAGTTAAATAAAAACTAGGATAATCTTTTATACCAGCAAGATCAATAACATAATCATCACTTAAATATTCTCCATTTTTTATAATAATATTTAATATTCTTGCATTTAAAACCTCGTACACACCAAAAGATAGTCCCGCTATAACTAAAAGCACTATTAAAAATGGAATTATTTTTATTTTTTTCTTTTTAACTATCTTTTTTGCCATTTATATTACTCCCAATTTACAAATTCTTGCTCTACTTTTAAATCAACATCATATTTTTTTAAAACTTCATCATGTACATAGTCAATTAATTCTTTTATGTCACTGCCAGTAGCATTATCATAATTTATAATAAAATTAGCATGTTTGCTACTAACCATAGCGCCACCTTTTCTATAACCTTTAAGTCCTAAATCTTCAATCATTTTACCAGCAAAATTACCATCAGGATTACGAAAAACAGAACCAGCTGAAGGATATTCCAAAGGCTGAGACTCAATCCTTCTAGCTCTTCTTTCACGAATAACATCGTTTAGTAATTCCTTATCACCCTTTTTTAACTTAATAACAACTTCCAAACAAATATAGTCAGGATGTGCTTGTAAAAAAGAAGAACGATAGTGAAAATTCATCTCTTTATTTTCTAAAGTTATAATTTTATAATCAGGTGTTAATACCTTAACTTCTTGAACAACATATCCCATATCACTTTTATAAGCCCCAGCATTCATAAAAACAGCACCACCAACAGTACCAGGAATACCAGATGCAAACTCAAGGCCAGCCAAACCTTTCTTTGCCGTCAAAAGAGAAAGTTTTGGTAATAGATATCCTGCTCCAACTCTAACCTTATTTCCACCAAAAAATGAGATTTCATCAAACTCAGACAACTTAATAATGATGCCTTCAAAATTCTTATCACTAAATAAAAGATTAGAACCATTTCCTAAAATCTTATATTTAACACCAGTATCATTAATAAGTTTTAATAACTCAATTAACTTTTTAGTATTTTTGGGATAAACTATAGCCATAGCCTTTCCCCCAACCCTATAGGTAGTATAATCGCTAAGAGAAATATTTCTCTCTACTCTTCCTAAATCAGCCTTTTCAATTTTACTAACTATATTTGTCATACTTATCCTACCAACTTTCTAATTTCATTATATATTCTTGTAGCAGAATCAGTAACACCAATTTTTTTACTCTCTTCATGCATTTTTCTATATAAATCTTTGTTATTAAATAATGTATCAATTTCCTTAATTAAAGTTTCCTTTGAGAAATCTTCCTCAGAAATAATTTTGCAAGCAAAATTATCCTCCAATTCCTTAGCATTCATATATTGATGATTATGAGCAACGTAAGGAGAAGGCACTAGTATTGCTGGAAGTCCTATCGCTGTAATTTCTGCTATAGTTGAAGCTCCAGCTCTTGATACAATCAAATCAGCATCCTTCATTAAACCAATCAAATTATCCATAAAAGGAACTATTTTAACATTACTATTAACTTTAATATCTTTATAATCATCATAATAATTTTTACCAGTAATAACTAACACCTGATAATTTTTATCATTAAACCCAGGTATCAATTCTTTTATCTTTTTAGTCATTGTAATAGATCCCAATGAACCCATAACAATTATAACAAGTTTTTTATCTTTAACAAAACCTAATTTTTCTCTATTTACAACCTTAGTATCAATAATTTCCTCACTTCTAGGGTTACCTGTATAAACAACTTTCTCCTTATTAAAATATTTAACACTACCAGGAAGAGAAACAAATATTTTATCTGCAAATCTAGCTAAGAATTTATTAGATAAACCAGGTATAGAATTTTGTTCATGAATAACGATTTTATAATTAAGCTTATGTGCCGCATATAAAACAGGAGCTGTAATATAGCCTCCTACTCCAATTACAACATCTGGATTAAAGTTTTTTATAACTTTACTAGCTTTATTAACCGCTTTTTTATATAATCCAAGTACTCTAAAATTGTCAAAGATATGTTTTCTATTTAAGCCAGCCATTTCAATACCAACATACTCTATTCCAAGTTTTGGTATAATATCCTTTTCCATTCTATCAGTAGTACCAATATATAATATTTCACTATTAACATCCATCATTTTAATTTTATTAATAATAGCTATTGCTGGATATATATGTCCACCTGTTCCACCAGCAACTACAATCGCCTTCATAATCTCACCTTACCAATTTATTTAAAAGTTAAACATTTAACCTATCACTTAATTTTATTCAAAATAATTATATCGCATACTAACAAATAAGTAAATATAAATACCAGCATAACAAAATTGAATTTTACTAAATTCTATGTTAAAATATTCAACAAGAAACGAGGTAAAAAAATGGAAAGCATTGGTATTATTGCTGAATATAATCCTTTTCACAATGGTCATTTATATCACATAAAAAAAATCAAAGAAAAATATCCTGATGCTACTATCATTTTAGTAATGTCCGGTAACTTTACAGAACGTGGTGATATAGCACTTATTGATAAATGGAAACGTACAAAAATAGCTCTTTTAAGTGGAATCGATTTAGTAATAGAATTACCATTTCCCTTCGCCACTCAAAGTGCTGACTATTTTAGTTATGGTGCTATTACACTTTTAGAAAAATTAAAAGTAGAAAAAGTTATTTTTGGTAGCGAGTCAGATGACATAGAAACATTAAACCTAATAGCCAAAACCCAACTAGACAATGAAGACTTCGATAAACTTATCAAAGTCTATTCAAAACTAGGTAAAAACTATCCAACAGCTATTTCCCTTGCAATTAAAGATTTAACTAACAAAGAAATTAATACTCCTAATGACTTACTAGGAGTAAGTTATATAAAAACAATCCTAAAATATAATTATAAAATAATACCAGAAACAATAAAAAGAACAAATGATTACCATAATGAAATAATGAATGAAGAAATTTCCAGTGCAACAGCAATTAGAAAAGCTTTAAAAGAAGGAAAAAGTGTCAAAAAGCAAGTACCAGAATACACCTATTCCTATCTATGTGACCTTCACTTTATGGATGATTACTACCAAATATTAAAATATAAAATTATAACTGAAAAAGATTTATCTATTTACACATCAGTAGAAGAAGGCCTAGATAAATTACTAAAAAAAGAAATAACTAGAGCATCATCATATGATGATTTAATTAAGCATATCAAGAGTAAACGTTATACTTACAATAAATTACAAAGAATGCTTCTTCATATTCTCTGCAATTTTACTAAAGAAGAAAAAAATAATTTTAATGAGATAACCTACATCAGAATCCTAGGCCTAAATAATAAAGGACAAAAATACTTAAATAATATAAAAAAAGACCTAGATATACCATTAATCAGTAAAATAAAGAAAGAAAAAGATCCAATGCTCTCATTTGAAATTGAAACCAGTAAAATTTATGCCCTAACTCTAGATGAAAATAAACAAGAAGACTTAATAAAACAAGAATATCAAAGAATAATAAAAGGAGAATAAATATGATTAAAAGTAAGAAAACAGGACAAGTAATTGTCATATCATCACCATCTGGAGGCGGTAAAGGCACTATTATTGCCGAACTATTAAAACGAAATAAAAATCTTTGGTTGTCAGTTTCAACAACTTCAAGGCCAATGCGTACTAATGATATCGCTGGAGTAACTTATAACTTTGTAACAAGAGATGAATTTATCAAAAAAATAAATGAAGGCTATTTCCTAGAATATACTGAATATGCCGGAAATTACTATGGAACGCCAATTGGACCCATTAAAGAAAAACTAGACCAAGGAATAGACGTAATCTTAGAAATTGAAATTGAAGGAGCTAGTAACATAAAAAAACTAATTCCCGAATCACTATTTATCTTTATTATGCCACCTTCTATTAAAACACTCGTTAAAAGATTAAAAAAACGTAACACTGATACAAATGACAAACTATTAAAACGTTTCCATAAAACATATAAAGAAATAAATGAAGTAACAAAATATAATTATGTAGTAGTAAATGATAACCTAGAAGACGCCATAGATAAAGTTGAAGCCATTATAAAAGCTGAAAAATGTAGTGTTAACCGTATAGAAGAGGTTTATCTAGATACTAAAGAAGAAGAAATCCATGAGTTATTAATGGAAGAAGATTATAATAACGACTCACTATCAGAAAGGATATAAAAAATATTATGAAAGATAACTTAAAAGAATATTTATCATACATTGATAATTTATCATCAAAAGAAAAAGTAGCCGATTTAGAGAAAGTAATAGAAAGTCACCTAATTCAAATAAAATTTTTTCAACATGAAAGACTAATTCACTTAATTGTAACTGTCTTTGTCGGAAGCATGACTATCCTATTTCTACTATTTGGACTTCTAACTTCTAATATAATGTTATTTATTCTATTTGCCGCAACACTAATTTTATTTATACCATATATATTTTATTATTACTTTCTAGAAAATGGAGTTCAAAAGCTCTATAAACAATACTGGACTCTTCTAGATAAAGCAAAAAAATAAAATAGGCACCAAAACCTATTTTATTTTTTTTGCAACTATTATCAAATATGATCCTTTAGGTTGATAATAACAAGTTTGAAGTACTAAAATATCCTCATCACTAACATCAACAGAAGTATCATAAATTGATTGTTCCTTAAACCATTTTAAATGATTAATATATTCACTATCGTTTAATAATAAATTAACATGACGATAGTCTTTCGTTGCTATATAAACTGAAAAGATTTTATAATGATATTCTTCATCCAATGTTTTCAAATAAATATCACTATGTTGATCATAATAATCTTTATTAGCATAATTTTCTAAAAGTGTAAATTCTGTATCAACAAGAGTAGAATTATGACCATATATAAGTATCTTTCTATCAGAAATATTATTTCTATAATCTAAAAATACACTACCAGCTGTATTATAACTCTTATCAAGTAAATGTGATAAATAATATTCATTATCACTAGTATGAGCAACAGGTACTTTTAAATCAGTATTAGGAATAGACAATTCTCCAATAATATCTGTATTATTAAATTGCTTTTGATACTCTAAAATAACACTATTATCATACTCATCATGTTTCCCAATATCAATATATTTAACTTTTATCTCATTATTATCCTTCTCTGCTTTCATATCTTGATAATAATTACTATTATAAAAAGCAAAACCTACAAGTAACAAAAATAATACAAATAAACTAATTTTAAAGATTTTCTTTTTCACAACTATCCCTCTATTCTTAAAAAAGCAAATAGAACTCCATAAAGGAATTCTTTTGTTAAAAACTTTTCTTAATTACTCTTTCTAAGTACTAGACCCATACCAATTGTACCAACAGAAATTAATGTAATCAATAATAAATTACTATTATTTTTATCATCTACAATAACACCTGTATTAGGTGGAAGTATTTCCGGATCAGTTTTACCTATATCTTTCTTTCCCCATTTTGCATATACTGTTAATTCTTCCAAAGCCATACCATCTAATTCTAATTTAGTACTTTCTGTAAACTCAGTATTTAATAATTTATATAACTCTTCAAAGTTTCTTTCTTCAGCATACTTTTCTGCTAAAGAAGAATCATCTGCTATATACCAACCTAAGAAGACATAATCCTCCCTTGACGCACTAGCAAGAATTCTTTCAGCAAGATTCATACTATTACCATAAATAGTAATATCAAAACCTAATTTATCCAACATTTTAGCTGTTGAGCCATCAATATTCATCATACCTTCAGTAGCGTTATAATAAAGTCTTGAAATTGGAGTCCAAACATATGCTTTATTTTCTTTATCAAAGATGAACTTATAAGTTAAAGAATTTGGAGAATCATGATATTGATAAGTAAATTCATGCTTTCCATCTCCACCTACTTCTTTGTTAACCGTTGTAAGAGTAAAACGATATAAATCTTCTCCATAATCATTAACAACATCTACTGTTGAACTTATATCTTCCCTATTTTCTACATAATCTTCATGATTATCAACTGTAACATCACTACTAGCTTTAAAACTTCCACCAGTTATAACAATTGTACCAGTATATTCTGGATGAGTACTATTAGGATCATCAACAACGTCACTATCTACTTCTCCAGTTCCCTCAGCCACATAAACAGTATATTCTTTTATGTAAACAGTAGAAGGACTTAAACTTGTATTACTAGTTGCTAATGAATGTGGATCAATACTAGTTAAATAACTATTATCAATAGAAATTTCATATGAAGCAACAATTCCATCTCCTGCAAAAGTACTACTTGGATTACTCTTACCATTACCACAAGTAGTAATATTTGAATTATTGGTTATTTTAGTACCTACACTATTTAAGAAATAAATACCACTTTGACCATTATTAGTTACTTTAAAAATAGAATTATTAATTTCTGTTTTACCATCACTAACTTCACTTAAACTTCTAGTAATATTTAATCCACGAAAACCATTACCATCAACTGTAACAGTACTATTAAATGTTGATAATGAAATATTAGTTAAACCATGATAAGAATTGTTATTAGCATTAATAAAAGAATCACGACTAACTACATGTCCATTATTAATACCACCTGCTCCTTTATTATTAGAAGCATTCATAGTACTACCATTATTTAAATAAACATATGCATTACCAATACTAGCAAGCCCATTCATTTTATTGCCATTCATATCTAAAGTACTATTATCTAAATTAATAGTTAAACTTTTACTTTCATGTGCATATATACCATCATTGATAGTGTTATTAGATGTTGAGAAACGACCATTAACTACATTAACAACAACTGTAGTCTTGTAAAGTACCATACCACCAGCATTTCCATCTAAATTTAAGTTTGTATTATTGATATCAACAGTAAATTTACCACTAGTTAAAGTATAAATACCATTACCAGACCAACCAGCAGTACCAGCTGCTAAACTTCCACTTATTGTAACTGCTGTGTTGACAACTAACTTATTGTCAGTACCTTTTACTCTAATACCATTTTGATATTCTGAAAAATTAAATGTACCTGTACCATTAAAAGTCAAACTACCTTTTTCAGTTAAAACAATGGCATTATTGATTTCACCTTCACTACCAACTTCACCAGTTCCAACGAACTTAACTTCTCCATTAGTAGTAAAAGTCTTTTCACTTGCAATAGTAAAACTAAGATTAGTATAAGTACCGGCTTCAAATACTATCTCATCATTACTATTAACAGCACCTTGAATTTGTTCATTATCCATACTAGCATCAACAGTAGCACTACTTGCGTTAACCGGTACTAAAAAACCTAAAGTAATAACTACAAATAATCCTAATAAAATATTCATTAAACTTTTTTTCATTTTTTCCTCCCAATATTATTATTTAGATATTATTAAAAACTATGCATAATACCCATTTTTTATCAAGAGAATAAAATAAATAAAATCAACCGAACCCAACTGGCTAATATCTAAATATTAAACCCTCCTGAATTAGCTCACTATAATAATTAAAAAAAATCTATTTGTCAATATTTTAAACGTTAAAAACGCATTTTTGCCAAGAAAAAAAGACATTTCAAACGAAATATCTTTTCAAATATTATTTTTGGCATTTAGGGCAATAGTAAGTACCACGTCCCGCTATTCTACATACTTCAATTGCGGATGAACATTCCGGACAAAATCCTTTCTTCTTACCATGAACCAATAACTCATTTTGGAATAAGCCATGTACCCCTTCACTAGATGTAAAGCTCTTAATTGTTGTTCCACCTTTTTTAATAGCTTCTTTTAAAACTAATCTAGTATTTCTAATTATCTCATCACATTCATCTACTGAAACATCACAAGACTTTCTATATGGACTAATCTTACTTCTAAAGAGTATTTCATCATCATAAATATTACCAATACCCGTAATAATACTTTGATCAAGTAAAACTGTCTTTATTGGTAACTTCTTATTATGAAGTTTTTCATATAAATATTCTTTAGTTAAACCACTATCGTCAAATTCATATCCAAGTTCTGATAAAGGTTTAACATCATTGACTTTATCTTTATCAATTAAATACATCTTTCCAAACTTTCTAACGTCATGATATCTAAAACTAATATCATCATCTAATATAAATTCAACATGTTCATGTTTTACAATTGGATCATTCTTCTTTCTAAAGAAAAACTTTCCTTCCATTCTTAAATGAATTAATAATACATCTTTATCCAATAGAACTTTAATAAATTTACCACGTGTAGTAACATCTAAAATCTTTTGACCAATTATTTCTTTTTTAAATTGATCAGTTGTAGGATAAGCAATAATATTATCCCAGTAAACATTACATTCTGTAATCTTTTTTCCTACTAATCTTGGTCTTAAACTATTACTAACTGTTATTACCTCTGGTTTTTCAGGCATAACTCCACCTCCCAATTAACCTAAGCATCAAAATTACTTTCTATATATTTAAACTTAAAAGCTACCAGTTTACTATTATTAAAATCTTCTTTAAATATCTTAACTAATATTTCAACCAAATCTTCTTTAGAACTTCCCGGAAGAATCCTTTTAATATCATTATCTAAAAGTAATTCATCTATATCTTTATAAATAGTCTTTTTAATAATCTTTGTCTTAATATATTTACCCTTTTCATCAAGATTATTAAATATTATAAAATCTCCCGCTAAAATCTTCTCTGACTTTTCATTTAATAATCTAACTTCAATATCTTTCTTCCCAGCTAACATCAAATAATAAATATCATTATAGACATTATATGTATACTCCATAACCTTCTAGCTCCTACTTAGCTTCATACCAATTGTTACCAATTTCAATATCAACTTTTAAAGGTACATCTATTTTAAAAGTATTTTCCATTATATCTCTAACAATTTCACTAACTTCATCTATCTCATCATCTAAAACATTAAACACAAGTTCATCGTGTACTTGAATTAACATTTTACTCTTTAAGTTACGTTTATCAAACTCTCTATATATTTCAACCATAGCCTTCTTTAGTATATCAGCAGCTGTTCCTTGAATTGGTGTATTTAAAGCCATTCTTTCTCCAGATGAACGTATCATATAATTTTTATTTTTTAACTCTTCAATTACTCTTTTTCTATTCATTAATGTTCTAACGTATCCATTAGCGTAAGCATCAGCTATCTCCTTAGCTTGAAAATCTCTAATACCAGGATAATTTTCTAAATAATCATCAATAAATTTTTTAGCAGTCTTAACATCTATTCCTAAGTCCTCTGATAATCCAAAACTACTAATACCATATAAAATACCAAAGTTAACCGCCTTAGCTGTTCTTCTCATATCTTTAGTAACAGAAGACATATCTACTTTAAATATATCAGCAGCTGTTCTCGTATGAATATCCTCATTATTTACAAAGGCATTAATCAAATTAATTGCCTTAGACATAGAAGCAAATATTCTAAGTTCAACTTGTGAATAATCGCTAGAAAGTATTTTTGAATTGTGATCTGGTACAAAAGCTTTTCTAATTAAAGCTGAATATTCTGCTCTAGCCGGAATATTTTGTAAATTAGGACTAATACTTGAAAGTCTACCCGTTCTCGTCAATGTTTGAGTAAATATAGTATGAATTCTTCCATCTTCTCTTACTTCAGCTTTTAATCCAACAGCATAATTAGTATAAAGTTTAGCCAAAGTACGATACTCTAATATCTTATCAACGATCGGATTAACATTCTTTATTTTATCTAAAATATCTTTACTAGTAGAAAATTTATTATCCTTAACTTTTTTAGGATATGGTATAGCTAAATCAACAAATAAAACCTTAGCTAACTGTGTTGGAGACATAATATTAAATTGAGTACCAGCTAATTCATAAATTTCTTTTTCTTTAGCATCTAACTTTTCTTTTAACTCTTCTTCCACTTTCGTTAAATAATCTACATCAACTTTTATACCAGTAATCTCCATATCAGCTAAAACCTCAGCTAATGGCATTTCAATATTATTAAATAAATCAAGTTCCCCATCATCACTTAACTCTTTCAATAATCTCTCTCTCGTCCCATAAATAAATTGTGCCTTTTGACAACAAATTTCTTTTAGTCTTTCTTCTTCTACCGCTATAGGTCTTTTATCAGTTCCATAAGTATCTTCATATATTGGCAACTGATAATCAAAACTTCTTGCTACAAAACTAATATCATCTTTTACAACATAGTCAAGTAAATACGCTGCTATCATTGTATCAAATGAAACATTTTTAAATTTAACATCTAAAGAATTTAAAACTACTAAAGACTTTTTATAATCATATGTAAATTTCAATACATCAGAAGAAAAAATGTCCCTATATTTTTCAATATTATCTTTATTTATAAAATAACCTTTTTCCCCATCATAAATACCAATTCCAAGTATTTCACTCTTACTATAAATAGAACCTCTAGTTTCTAGATAATAAGCAAAATCTTTATTTTTAAATTGTCCTATATCATCTATAACCAATTCTTTAGTATCATCTTTTTCTTCACTTTTCTCTTCAACTAATGATTCTAAATCTAATTTTCTAAGTAATGAATGAAATTCCAATTCTTCCAAAATACCTGCTAATTTACTCTTATCGGTAATTTCATACTTACAGTCTTCTAAAGTAAAGTCTAATGGTACTTCTTTATATATGGTAGCAAGATCATAACTCATATAAGCATTATCTTTATCAGCTAATAACTTTTCTTTTGTTTTTCCCGTAACACTTTCAATATTAGCATATAAATTATCTAAACTACCATACTTAGAAAGCAAACTAATAGCTGTCTTTTCACCAATTCCTTTTACACCTGGAATATGATCACTAGCATCACCCATCAAAGCTTTTAAATCAACCATTCTAGCAGGCTCAACCTGATAAGTTCTCATAAATTCGTCCCTATCCATCATAATATGACCAGATTGTTTTAAAAGCTTAACTGTAACTTCATCACTTATTAACTGTAATAAATCTTTATCACTACTAACAATAGTCGCAATAAATTCATCTTCCTCATCTACAATTCTTGCTAAAGTACCAATAATATCATCGGCTTCATAATTGTCGATTTCAAAATGTTTAATGCCAAAAGCATCTAACACTTCTTTTGCTTTTGGAAATTGTACCCTTAATTCATCAGGCATCTCTATTCTGCCAGCCTTATACTCATCATATTTATCATGCCTAAAGGTTTTTCCCTTATCAAATGCCACTAATATATAACTAGGTTTCTCTTCCTTAATAATTTTATTCATCATATTAATAAAACCATATAATGCATTAGTAGGAAAACCTTTAGAATTTCTCATGATAACACCTTGATAAGCTGTAGCATAAAAGCTTCTAAATAAGAGGTTATTACCATCTACCAAAATAATTTTCTTCATTTAAATCACCTATTATTTAGTATAACACAAACACTACTCATTTTCTATTTTACTTATCAATATTTGTATAAACATTCTGAGTATTATATCCCACTTCTAATCGTCTCAGATGATCAGCAGCCATAAACAAGCATAATGTTACAAAACTATAAATTGCCAATATAATTAAACCCTTTCTCAAATCAAATTTAATCGTCATACTAATCACTCCTCTCAATTACACTTTAATTATAAAACATACATTTGTTCGTGTCAATAACCAATTAAAACATTTGTTTGACTTTTTACACATATGATGTTAAACTATTGACATAAGGAGGGATTGCATGGAAAAACTTACCGCACGTCAAGAATATATTTTACAAGTAATTAAAAAACTAGTAGCTAAGAACGGTTATCCACCAACAGTACGTGAAATTGGACAAGAAGCCCATCTTAATTCACCAGCAACAATTCATTTTCATTTAACTAAATTAGAAGAAAAAGGATACATAAAAAAAGGTAATAGTAAAAACAGGACTATTGAAATACTAGTACCAAATGAATACTTAGAAAAAGAAGAAAATATAGTTGAGGTACCATTGCTTGGAAAAGTAACAGCCGGTACTCCAATTGAAGCCATTGAAACACCAGATGAGTACTTTGCTATTCCGGCCAATCTAATAAATCCCAAAAAGGAGATATTCACTTTAAAGGTATCAGGAGAATCAATGATTAATGTTGGTATTTATGATGGAGACATTTTAATAGTTGAACGCCAAAATACTGCAAACAATGGAGATACAGTTGTTGCTATGAATTCTGATAATGAAGCTACCGTAAAAACCTTTTATAAAGAAGCTGGCTATTTCAGACTACAACCAGAAAATGATACTATGGAACCAATAATTTTAAAAGAAGTAACTATTCTTGGTAAAGCCGTAGGCCTATATAGAAAATTTTAAAAGAAAAGAATTAACTTACAAATCAAAAGTTAATTCTTTTTTTCATTTATAAAATCCCTAACTATATAACTAGCTATTAATAATCCTGCCGAACTAGGAACAAAAGAAGTTGAACCAGGTGTTCTATCTCCTGTCTTAATAGGTAATTCTCTTGACGATAAAACCAAAACTTTGTCAGTTATTTTTTTATCCTTAACATGTTTTCGAACAATTCTTGCCAAAGGATCATTAATAGTTTTTCTAATATCAACAATTTCTAACATACTAGGATCAAGCTTATTACCAGTACCCATACTTGAAATAAATTTTCTTTTTGACAAAATACACCTATCAATAAGTTCCAACTTAGTAGAAACAGTATCACATGCATCAACTAAATAGTCAAACTCATAATCAAACAAAATATCTACATTAGAAGCATCAATAAATTTATTAATTTTAATAACTTCACATTGTTCATTAATATCTTTTATTCTCTTTTCAAAAACATCAACTTTAGACTGCCCAACAGTAGAACTCAAAGCGATTATTTGTCTATTAATATTAGTCTCATCAACAACATCGGAATCTACTATAATTATCCTTCCAATACCAGAACGAACCAAGCCTTCAACAACATATCCTCCTACTCCGCCAACTCCAACAACTAAAACTGTCTTCATAGAAAGATTAGTAATTCCAGCATCTCCAATTATTTTTTTTAATCTATCGAATCTATGCACTTTCTCGTTTTCTCCCTAACATTATCAGCCTTTACAAACTGTTTATTTCTTCGCTGAGCTTCAGACTGAATCAAATCTAATGGTTTATCACTAATAAGTTTATTAACATAAGACATTTTAGCGTAAACATCTCTATTATCAATTGCCATATTATAATACTTGTTTAAACCTTTAGTATCTCTAGAATGTAGTTTATCAAAAGAATCCAATACTTGTTTAAACACATCTTCACTAATAGTAGATTCACCAATAACAGTACAATCAAACATTCTCATAAAATCAAGTGTATCAATCAAATCAGTAAGCCCATATTCACTAAACAACCTATTCCACTCCTCAGTTGGATTAAGAGAAACAATTCTTCTTACCATTGTAACCTTTTCATCAGAAAAAATATCATCAAGGCCTATGCTTTTTAAAGATAAATATTTTCCTTTAGTAACACCAGGAGTTTCTTTTATCATATCAAGAATAGTACTAATATAAAGTTCATCCATACTATCATTTACTTTACTTGGTGGTAACGGTACAGTATAAACATCATAATTACCATCACTATTCTCTTTGGTAGTCACAAAGAAATCTCTTTTATATAAAATTGAATTTGCACGAATAAAATCTATAATACCCATACCATCTCTAGTATCAGAAAAAGAAGATGTTTCAAAACTTTTACCATTAACAATAATATCTCCAGGAGCAGTACGATCTAACTGTACTGAAGTTCTAATTTTACTAGCGTTTTTTAAAGATACACCTACATTTAAAACTCTATTTTTATTAACTATTGGTAACACTAACATTTTAAACACCTCGCATGGCTTATTATACCATAAAGACGTTTTAATATCAACAAAAAAAGTCAGACTGGAGCGTCCTAACAAACGATAAAACCTGTACCGTATGTCCAGGTGGGTGTTCGTACGTTACCTTTAGGATTCCTATATAAATATAGGCGTTCAACACCAGTAACAGATCAGAACTCCCGTATCGTTATTTTAGTCGGTTTTAAAAGTGCCGGTGTCGCATCTATCTGACAATATTATTATACCATACTCAAAAAAAAATATTCAACCCTTTTCACCTAATTAGACACCATAACATAGATTACTATAGGTGAATTATATGTATTTCAATACCAAAAATATGTCAATCTATTATGAAAAATATGGTAATAAAAATAAAACAATTCTAATTCTTCCAGGTTGGGGAAATACACGAACAACCTTTACAAACATTATAAATTATTTTAAAGATAAATACACAATTTATATTATTGACTATCCGGGTTTTGGTAATAGTCCAATTCCAAATCAAGACCTAACAATATATGATTATGCCAATATTGTTAGAGACTTTCTAGAGGAGTTTCAAATAATAAATCCCATTATTATAGCCCATTCATTTGGAGGAAGAATTGCTACTCTCTTAACTGGATATTATAAAGAAAAAATAGATAAAATAATTATGATAGATGTAGCTTCAATAAAACCAAAAAAAACTATAAAAGCATTTCTAAAAGAAAAAATATATAAAATATTAAAGAAACTAATCAAACTAATTCCTAAATTAAAACAAGAGTACTATCATCAAAAATTAATAAAAGTATTTGCATCAACAGATTATCAAAATCTACCAAATAGTATGCATAAAACTTTTAAAAACATTGTTAATGAAAATCTCTATTATTATTTAAAAAATATTGAAAGTGAAGTTCTCTTACTATGGGGAAAATTAGATTACGACACTCCATTAAAAGATGGCTATAAAATGAATAATCAAATAAAAGACTCTACTCTAATAATTTTCCCCAAAGGAAATCATTTTTCCTACTTGCAATATCCATATTTAACAAATCAAATAATATATGAATTTATAAAAGAAAAAGAATAGTTAACTATTCTTTTCGTCTTGTTTAACAACAATTTTACCATGATAATGTAGACTATCAGTATGAGAATAATTATCACTAATCCAAACTTTCAAAGTATATTGGACAGTCTCATTTGGCTTTAACTTACCAGATACAATTGCAACATCTTCATCATCTAAAGAAGAAATGTTTTTATCATCCAAACTATATCTAATAAAATTCCTTTCTACAAGCTTATCGTTACATTCATCATACTGAATCATTTCTTTATCATCAATGATAAATATTCTATACTCCTTAGAAACTTTAGAATTATTTCTAATTTTAATTTTATATTTTTTTGTCTTTAATCCATCTTCATCTTTTAAAGGAGAAACATCAACAAGACTAATAATATCACCTAGTCCATTTCTAGTCTCTCCAAATTCATAAGATAAACTACCTGTTTTAAAAACTGGTTTTACGTTAGCTTTTTGAATTGATGAAAAAATAATGTAAGAGCAACTTAGAAAAATAACTAAAATAACACAAACTATAATAATAGTATATTTTCTTTCATTTGCTTTTATTTTATATATAACATGATCAATTTGATTAGAAGGATATTTTTTTATATCAGCTTGTGTAAGTTTTTTCTTAGCATTTTTTGTCTTACTCTTAACGTTTTTATCTTTTGTTTTTAAACTACTAACTTCATCTCTATCCCTCGTCTTATCATTCTTCTTCATAATAATCACCATATCTTTATAAAACAAGTATAACATACTTTATTTAAAAACGATATAATTAGAAAAGAAAAAGTTGTGGTTTACGCAACTTCTTCTTTTATCGCTATTCCTAAGTCATCTAGTTGTTTTTTATCTACTGTATTAGGACATTCACTCATTAAACATGATGCGCTTGCTGTCTTAGGAAAAGCAATAACATCACGAATATTATCAGTACCAGTAAGTAACATTGTAAGCCTATCAAGGCCAATAGCTAAACCACCATGTGGAGGTGTACCATATTTTAAAGCTTCTACAAAGAAACCAAACTTATTCTTAATATCTTCTTCTGATAGTTCTAAGGCTCTAAACATCTTTTCTTGAACTTCTTCTCTATGAATACGAATTGAGCCACCGCCAGCCTCATAACCGTTGATAACGATATCATAAGCCTTTGAATAGCAATGTGCTTTATCATCAATAAGTTTATCTACATCACTATCTAATGGAGCTGTAAATGGATGATGACAAGCTACATATCTACCCTCTTCCTCACTATATTCAAACGAAGGAAATTCAACTATCCAAAGTAATTTAAAATCATCCTTCTTAATCAAATCAAGTTCACGAGCTAACTTACATCTAAGAGCTCCAAGTGAAGTTTTTACAACATTATATTTTTTATCAGCAATAATAAGTACTAAATCATTCTTTTCAATACCCAATAAATCTCTTAATTTATTAACTTCATCTTCAGAAACAACTTTCGCAATACTACCAGTAACTTCATCTTCAAATTTTAAGTAGGCAAGTCCAGATACTTTATAAGTCTTAACAAACTCAGTTAACTGATCAAGTCCTTTACGAGAATATTTACTAGCAGCATCTTTAACTACTAAACAGTTAATAATACCATTTTCCTCTACTATATTCTTAAACACTGAAAAATTAGTATTTTTAAAAACTTCTGTAACATCACAAATAGGCATATCAAATCTTAAATCCGGTTTATCAGAACCATATTTACTAATCGCATCATCATATTTCATTTTCATTAAAGGTAATTTAATATCAATTCCTCTAATTTCTTTAAATACATGTGCAATTAACCTCTCTGTAAGATTCATAACATCATCTTGATCTACAAAACTCATTTCCATATCCACTTGTGTAAACTCAGGCTGTCTATCACTTCTTAAATCTTCATCTCTAAAACATTTAGCAATTTGAAAATATCTTTCAATTCCGCCAACCATAAGTAACTGTTTAAATAATTGTGGAGACTGTGGTAAAGCATAAAATTTTCCCTTATTAACACGACTAGGAACTAAATAATCTCTTGCTCCTTCAGGTGTAGACTTACAAAGTACTGGTGTTTCAACCTCCAAAAAATTTTCCTTATCTAAAAAGTTTCTAATAGCCATAGTAATCTTATGTCTTGTGATTAAATTATTAGTAACTTCTCTTCTTCTAATATCTAAATATCTATACTTTAATCTTGTATCCTCTAAAGCTGTAGTATCATCACTAATTTCAAAAGGTAAATCCTTACTAGTATTTAATACTTCAATTTCAGAAAGTTCAATTTCAATATCTCCTGTTGGTATATTTTTATTTTTAGACTCTCTTTCACTAACAATACCTTTTGCTTTTATAACTGATTCACTTTTTAATTCACTAGCAATTCTATAACACTCGCCATCTCTCGCAACTAATTGAACTATTCCAGAACGATCTCTTAAATCTATAAAACAAACTCCGCCTAAGTCACGTTTCTTTTGTACCCAACCATATAAAGTGACTTCTCTATCTTTATCAGTAAGTCTTAAACTACTGTTTTCAATTTCCTTCATAAATTTCTACCTCCTTAACGTTTACAAGAGCATCCACCATGACAAGAACAATCGCCATCAGAACATTCATTATCACAGCAGTCATCTCCGCAATCATCACAACAACCATCATCTAATGAAGTTAATTTTTCATCCAAATAATAAATTAGAGCATCTAAACTTATTATTTCTTCCTCTTTTGTTTTATTGTTTTTAATTTTAACCTCATTATTATTTAAGTCATCACTATTTAAAACACATGTAAATTTAGCCTTTAACCTATCAGCTTGTTTAAACTGTGCTTTTAAACTTCTACCAGTATACTCTGTATCAACAATAAATCCAGCTGTTCTTAATTCTTGTGCTAAATATAGAGCATATTTTTTTTCATCTTCATTAACATACATCAAGAATAAATCAATATCATCAACTATTGGTAATTTAACTTTCTCAAGTTCTAAAGCCATAACAAGTCTACCTATTCCTGATGCAAAACCAACACAAGCAGTTTCTGGACCGTCTAATTGACTAACTAAACCATTATATCTTCCGCCTGCACCAATTACATTATTAGATCCAAATCCCTCAACTTTAGCCTCAATTTCAAACACAGTGTGATTATAATAATCAAGCCCACGAACAATATTAGGATTAATTTCATATTTAATTCCTAAAATATCTAAATAATCACAAACCTTCTCAAAACGATCACGACTTTCATCGTTTAAATATTCTAAAGTCTTAGGAGCCTTTTTCATAATTTCTTTTTCTGCATCAACTTTACAATCAAGTATACGAAGTGGATTTTTCAAGAGTCTATTTTTACAGTCTTCACACAATTCATTAATATGAGGTTCAAAGTATTTAATTAAAGCATCCCTATAAGCAATTCTTGAATCGTTATCTCCAAGTGAATTCAAATTAACTTTAATTTCTTTCAATCCTAACATCTTATAAACATTAACAGCTAAAGAAATAACTTCTGCATCACTCATTGGATCATCAGTTCCTAAAACTTCAACTCCAAATTGTGTGAGTTCTCGGTCTCTTCCAGCTTGTGGTCTTTCATAGCGATACATTGTACCATTATAATAAACTTTTACAGGTTGATTATCTCCATACATCTTATTTTCAATATAAGCTCTAACGACACCAGCAGTACCTTCAGGTCTTAAAGTAATTTCCCTATCACCTTTATCTTTAAAATCATAACTTTCTTTAGAAACAATATCTGTTGTTTCACCAACACCTCTGTGAAATAATTCTGTAGCTTCAATTATTGGAGTACGAATATAAGTATAATTATACTTCTCCATAACAGCATCAATTACGCCATCAACATACTTCCAAATTTTAGCCTCACGTCCAAAAATATCATTGCAACCCTTTTGTCTTTGTATCATAAATTTCCTCCTAAAATAAAAAGATGACATTCTCCAAAGGACAGTTTTACCTGTGGTGCCACCTTATTTTATACTTTAAATACTCAATATCGAAGTAACCCGCTTCTTTTTTTATGAGATGTCTTCAATTTCAAAATATAAGTATTTTCACCAACCATACTCTCTCTAAAATATCTAATAAAATCTACTCTTTCTCAAGAAGATATGAATATTATAACACACTTTTTTAAAAAAGTATCTTTTTTTATCATAAAAATAAATTACTAAGAAGTAGCTCCCTTCTTTACCTTATCAATACCTTTTTCTAAGTCTTTTTCAAAAAATTTATATGTTGTTCTAATTAATAAGTAACAAGGAAGTGCTATAACTATTCCTACCATTCCCGCTAAAGTACCACCAACAGAGACCACCATAATTGTAATTAATGGATTAACGTCATTAGTCTTACCATACACTTTAGGAGAAGTAAAATAACCATCTATCTGTGGGAATATCAAACATATAACGATAGTCGCAATAACCAAAGGAACAGATACAACACTAGCCATTATTATTGCTAATATATTAGTTATTAAACCTCCAAAATAAGGAATAACTGTCGTTAAACAAGCAAGTATTCCAAGTATTAACCAGTTTGGATGTCCAATTATAAAGAATAAGAAACTGTATTCAACTAACTGAATTACCATAAATATTCCAAGGCCCTTTAAATAGTTACTAATTTCTTTATCCAAACACTTAAAATATTCATAAGTTTTCTTACTAAATGATAATAATAAATTATGACACCAATGTCTTATCTTTCCCATATCAGCCAAAAAATATATAAAGCCAACAAATCCAACTATAAATTTACTAGCAAAGTTAATTGACTTAGAAACAAAACCAATTGTAGTAGAAGAAAGCATTGTTCCAACATCTTTTAAAGCATCATTTAAATAATCTGTTATTTTAATCTCAAAACTACCAAGATTGATATTGAACTTTGTACCAACATTATCCAATACCTCTCCTACCATTTTTACTAACAAAGACAATTGATCATAAAACAATGGCAATACAATAGCAATAAGACCACCTATTAAAAACACCAAAACTAAAACTGTAATTGTAATAGCAAGTCCCTTATGCAATCCTTTCTTTTCTAACCAGTTAATAGCCGGTGTAAATGCATAAGCAAATACAAAAGCTACTATAAACGGAGCCATAACAGAGGCAATCTTTACAAAGACACCCCACCATACTCCAATATTTGTAACCGCTATGTATAAAAGTCCTAACAAAAAAGTCAAATTAATTATTTTATAATTCAATTTATTAGCAAACATAAATATCACCTTTCCAACCAAATAGTAGTAGGTCCAATATTATTTATTAAAACTCTCATATCTTCCCCAAACTCACCAGTTTCAACCTCTACATACTTTTTTAATTCTTTATTAAACAAATCATAAAACTGTAAAGCCTCATCATTTTTCATAGCCTCGATATAACTAGGTCTATTTCCTTTAGAACAATTAGCATATAAAGTAAATTGTGAAACAGATAAAATACTTCCACCATACTCTAAAATACTCTTATTCATAACGCCATTTTCATCAGGAAATATTCTAAGATTTACAATTTTTTTAGCTAGATACTCAATTTTTTCTAATGTATCTCCTTCTGTAAAACCAACAAATACAACTAAACCAGAAGGAACACTGCCAACAACCCTAGATCCAACTTCAACACTAGCTTCACCAGTTCTTTGTATTAAAACTCTCATCGCATCACTCTTTCAACCTTATCAACAAAATTATTTTTATTAAGCGTAAGAATAATTTTATTTAATTGTTCAAGTCCCGTTACATAACAACTAACTTCATATAAATTATTATCAGCTCTACTAATAGTTTTAATCTCATCAACACTAACATTAAGCATTGAAATTGACTGCATTAAATCTAACATATGATTATCTTTATTATTAGTATAAATTAGTAAAGTTGTTAAATACCTCTTATTAGAATTAGAACCCCATCTAACTTCTAAAGTCCTATCTTCTAACATATCCAAGTTATGACAATTGATTCTATGTACACTAATCCCATTACCTTTTGTAATATAACCAATTATTTCATCACCATAAACAGGATTACAACAATTAGCTAAATTAACTTTAATTTTATCAATACCAGTAACAATAATATCAGCATCAGTATTATTAGAAGTAACTTTAATATTTTTAGGTACTAAAACTTCATGTGTCTTATCAATAATATTAATAATTGAATTAACGGCCACTCTACCATTACCAGCCATTAAATATATTTCATCTAAATCTACTGCATTAATATCTTCACATATCTTTTTAATATTTTCATCTGTAAAGAAGTCTGAAAAAGGAATTTTTCTTTTTCTAAGTTCTTTTTCTATACTATCCTTACCACGTTCAATATAAACTTCTCTCTCGTTTTTAGTAAAGAAGCTCTTAATCTTATTACGCGCCTGCGTAGTTTTAACAATATTAATCCATTCTTTAGATGGTGTCGAACTCTTATTAGTATTAATTTTAACTATATCATTATTTTTAAGTTCATAATCAAGTGGAACAATATTATTATTAACAATAGCTCCAATAGTAGTTTCGCCAACTCGAGTATGAATTTTATAAGCAAAATCCAAAGGAGTTGACCCAACCGGTAATTCTATAACATCACCTTTAGGTGTAAAACAATATATACTGTTGTTTAATACTTCGTCTTTTACACTATTGACAAATTCTTCATTACTCATTTTGTCTTTTGATAAATCAATTATTGATTTAAAGAACTGTAATTTTTGTTCTGTCTTATTTAAAATATCTGCCTTAACAGGACCAGATCCTTCTTTATAAGCCCAATGTGACGCAATACCATTTTCAGCAACTTCATCCATATCATAAGTTCTAATCTGTATTTCAAATAAATAACCATCTATACCAAAAACAGTTGTATGTAAAGATTGATACATATTAGGTTTAGGCATTGCAATATAATCTTTAAATCTCTTTGGTAAAGGTCTAAATTTAGAATGAATAATACCAAGTGCTAAATAACACTCTTGCTCAGTGTTTACTAAGATTCTAAGTGCTAATAAATCATAAATATCACTAAATTTTTTTCCTTTATCAAGTTTATTATAAATACTATAAATACTTTTAGCTCTACCTTTAATTTCATGATTAATGTGATATTCATCTAGAAGTTCTGAGACTTCCTTTTGCATATCAAAAACAGTTTTATCACGCTCTAACTTTGTTTTATTAAGTTTCTCGGCAATATCATAAAATACGTCTGGTTTTAAATAACGTAATGATAAATCTTCAAGTTCACTTTTAATTTTATGAATACCTAAATGGTGAGCAATAGGAGCAAAAATATCTAAAGTTTCATGTGCCTTAGCCTTTTGTCTTTCTTCCGGAAGAGCCCATAAAGTTCTCATATTATGTAAACAATCAGCAAGCTTTATAATTATAACTCTAACATCTTCACTCATACCAACAATAATTTTTTTATAATAATCAATTAAATATTCGTTTTCAGTTGAAAAATTAATTCTACTAAGTCTTGTAACTCCTGTAACAAGCCTTGTAATATTAATTCCAAAATTATCCTCCATTTCAGAAACTGAACAATCACAGTCCTCCAATACATCATGCATTAAAGCAGCAGAAATTGTTTCATAATCAGCCCCAATCTTACAAAGAATTAAAGCAACATTTAAAGGATGGATAATATAAGGCTCACCAGACTTACGAAGCTGAGAAGCATGTTTTAAAGCAGCAAATTCATAAGCTTTTTTAATTGTTGCTAGTTGTTCCTCATCTTCAATATATGCACTAACTGCATCCAATACTTCATCAAATGTAATTTTATCATGTTTTATTGACGTAGGAACCAACTCCTCTCTAACAATTTATTCCTTTTATCTTCTTTTCATCAAATTCATCTGTATAAATACGTTTAACTTTTTTAGGTTTACCTAAATTTTTCTTTTCAAGTACCATAAATAACGCTGTTGCTATAAAGATTGAAGAATACGTACCAGCAACAAGACCAAATAACATTGCTAAATTGAATGTTAATATTTCTCTAGAACCTAGTATTATTAAGACAACAACTGGAATCAAAGTCGTAATAGAAGTATATATTGTACGACTAAACGTCTCCTGAATGCTTGTATTACATAATTCATAGAATTTATCTTCTGTTAATTTAGATTCATCAGTCTTACTAAGTTTTTCCCTAATTCTATCAAAAGTAACAATTGTATCATTAATAGAATATCCAATAATCGCTAAAAGTGCTGCAATAAACATAGAAGAAACTTCAAAGTTAAATATTACAAATAGCGCAATCATAATCAAAACATCATGTACTAAAGCCACAACTCCAGATACAGCATAACTAAATTTAAATCTAAATGATACATAAATAATAATTCCAATTAAAGCCAGTATTACAGAAAGAAAAGCATTCTTAACAAGCTCCTTTTGTACAACATTAGAAACAACTCCAATATTAACCTTTGCCTCATATTTATTTTCAAAATACTTATTTACTTCTTTAACCTTATCACCATCTAGTGCATCATCAATTCTAATGACAGTCTCCTCATCACCAATTGTAATATCAGCACTTTTTAATTTTAATGAACTTAAATCATTCTTTAATTGTTTCTTTGTTAACTTATCTTCTGTTGCAATAGTAACATCAGTACCAGATCTATAATCAATACCCAAATTCATACCACAGAAAGAAATAGTAATAATTCCAATAACTATAATAATGATTGATATACCAGCAAACAATTTTCTATTTTTTAAGAAATCAATATTACCAAATGGTTTTTTCTTAATCTTTTCATTTTTAGAAATATTTGGAATATCCTCACTCTTAACTGCTATAAATAACTTTGTTTTATCATTAAAATAATTTGTCTTAACAAATAAATTTAATAATACTCTAGTTAAAAATACCATTGTAAACATTGTAACTACAATTGTAATAATTAGCATAGTTGCAAAACCTTTAATGCTAGACTCACCAAATACAAACATAATAATTGCTACAATTAAAGTTGTTAAGTTTGAATCAAGTATAGCACTAAAACTACACTTAACACCTTCTTTAAATGCTAAAGGCAAGCTTTTACCCTTATATAATTCTTCCCTAATACGGGCAAAGGTAATAACATTAGAATCAACTGACATACCAATTCCTAATACTAAGGCTGCAATTCCAGGAAGTGTTAAAACACCGCCTACAAGCCAGAAAATTAAGAATACTAAGAATGTATATAATAACATTGAAATAGTCGAAACAATACCAGCAAAATGATATACAACAATTAATAATACCCCAATAAGTATAACACCAACAATACCAGCAACTAATGTTTTTTGAAGTGTATCATCACCAAATGAAGCCCCAACTGTTTTTGAAGATATTTCAGTTAATTTACTAGGTAATGACCCAGAATTAATTAAATCAACTAAGTTATTAACTTCATCTTCTGTAAAATCGCCTTGAATAATAACATCACTAGCAAATCCTTGTGAAACTCTAGCAGCACTTAAACAATTAGATTCAGATGTTCCACATAAATTACCTTCTTTAGCATAACTATCAGTCATACCATTATAATCTAACCAAATAACAATCATATTTTGATCATAATCTTTAACTTTATTAGTAACTTCGTAAAATTTATCTTTATCCTTTACTGTTAACAATACAGCTGGATTTCCTGAAGAATCTTGACTAACCTTAGCTCCACCAGCTTTTAAAACCTCACTAGTCATTAATAAATTATCATTAGTATCTCTGAAAGATAAAGTAGCCACTGTAGATAATTGGGTACGAGCTTGTTCTGGATTAGTAACACCAGCTAATTTAACCCTAATCTTATTATTACCTTCCAAAATAATTTCTGGTTCACTAACACCTAAACTATCAATACGCTTACTTAAAGTCTTATAAGTAGCTGTTAATTTACTATTATTCATCTTAGAACCATCAATAGATTCTACTTTGTATAATATTTCAAAACCACCTTGTAAATCCAATCCAAATTTTAAATTGTTAAAAAGTGGAATAAATAGTAAAGAAACAACTACTGCTAAAACAAATAAACAAACAGCTGTTACAATAACTTTTTTCTTTCCATTGTCCTTTTTTTTCATGCATTATCACCTCATAAAATTTCTAAATTTTTATCAAAATATTGTGTCCTATCAGTACTAAGTTTATTTTTCAAGTATTCATCTATTTTTTTATTATCAGTTTTCAAAATATCATTAACAATATCTGAAAGCATCAAATCACGAGATTTACTCCACTTAATTTCAATTAGATAATTCCATATATCAATTTCTCTAATATAGGAATAACCCACTCGTTTTAATTCCATAGTCTTAGCCTTAAGTGCTGGCTTAACTCTCTGATAAAGTTCTTCTTTACTTGAAAACTCTATATCCATAAAGACACCACATCCTTCATCGACAACATTATTATAACTAAAATAAAATAAAAATTAAAGTAAAAACAATAAATTTATCTAATAAAGACTAGAATTTAAAACTCTAGTCCTTATTTTTATCATTCTTTATAGCTCTTGGAAAGCTATTATAATAAACTTCTTTTAACCTATCTGTTGTTACATGAGTATAAATCTGTGTAGCACTAATACTCTCATGCCCCAATAATTTTTGTACAGTCAGTAAATCACACCCTTCATTAAGTAAATGTGTAGCAAAACTATGACGCAAAACATGAGGTGAAATAGATTTATTTAAACTAGTATTTTTAATAATTTGATCAAGAACATATCTAACTCCTCTTTCAGTAATAACTTCACCTCTACTATTTAAAAATAGATATAAAGTATTCTTAATATTAAGTTTTTGATAACCATCATTAAGATATAATTTCAAAATTTCATCGCAATACTCTCCATATGTAACTCTTCTTTCTTTATTACCCTTTCCAAGAATAAGTATTGTTCTACTACCTAAATCAATATCAGAAACTTTAATAGCTACAAGCTCACCAACCCTAACACCAGTTCCATATAACATTTCTAAAATTAAACGATCCCTTTGCCCTAATGGAGTTTTTAAATCAGATACATTAAATAATTCCTCTAACTCATTATATTCAAAATATCTAGGTAACTTTTTCTCTTTTTTTAAGCCAGACATTAATGAAAAAACATTATTTTGAACAACACCTTCATTAGCTAAAAATTTATAAAAGCCTCTTAAAGCACTAAGTTTTCTATCAATAGAAGAATTATTTTCACATTTTTCATTCTTTAAATACATCAAATAAAATCTTAAATCACTATATTCTACTTTTTTAAAATCAATATTTTCGGCTTCTATATAATCCAAAAACTGTTCTATATCACTACAATAATTTTCTACTGTATATAATGAATAATTTTTTTGATACTCCAAATAATCTTTATATTTTTCTAACTCTTTAATCATTTTTTCTTCACCATAATACTAAGAGTTTCTGGCGAAAAGCCAGCAGATTCTCTTGACTCGCCTGCTTTAAAAAAGCCAATTCTCTGTAAGTCACCAAAATTACTATTTTTATAAACATCATCAGCACTCATTATACTCCAAACTAAATCCCAATCTATGTCTCCATCACCATCACGAGTATTATAAATTTGCAAAACTGTATCAGAAACCAAAGGTTCTTTAGTAAGCCTTTCCTCATCATTAATTGTTCTAAATGCCGCATCTTTTAATGCCCTAGTTTGAGCACTTTTAAGTCCAGTCAAAGATCTTTTTTCTCTTTTTAAGGCTAAATAATCTTGTTCCCAAACAATAAGTTTACGTAAATTACTATATTTTAAGCAACCAGTATAAATAGCCGCAAAATTCTTTTTATCATCCCTATCCTTATAACGCTCACAACTCTTTGCATATTCAGAAATACCCTGTACTAATTTAGGTGATAAACCTAGTTTTGAAAGTTCACTACCTACTCCTTCAAACTTTATATACCTAGCTATTTTTCTTACAAATTGTAACAATTCGTCACTTCTACTAAGCCAAATTTCACCATTAGAATAACCACAACTCTTCTTTTTCTTCACTTCACCTGCATACTTTTGTAATAATGGACTATTATAAACAACACCATCTTCCTTTAAACCATCATAAACATGTGTAATAAAAGCATAATGCGGTAAACCATCAATCATAGGTACATTAAACATTGAAATAAAATCATCATTATTTTTCAAACCAGCTGTAATATAGTCAATATCTTCAAGAGCTAAATCAAATCTACCATCTATACATATTGGAACTGTACTAGAAATATTTTCTCCTAAAAACATATTAAGTTGTCCAAACAAACAAGAATTATCACAATTTAATAAATCTCTAAAGTTTCCAAACCATAACCGATATCCCATAAAAAAACCTCCCACAAAGCATATCCTTCTAAAGAAAGTATATCAAAAAACAAAAAAAAAGTCACTTTTTAAAGTAACTTAATTATTTTTGATAGCTGCACTCACTACATTTAACAGTACCATTTTTTTCAACTAGTAACTTACCACATTCTGGACAAACTTCACCCGATGGCTTATCCCAACAGGCAGTTTTGCATTTTGGATAATTACTACATCCATAAAATACTTTTCCTTTACGTGTTTTCTTTTCTACTATTTTTCCATCTTTACAAAAAGGACAATCCATAATTTCAACTACTTCTTTTTCCTCTTTTTTTACATATTTACATTCTGGATAATTACTACAAGCAACAAACTCACCATAACGTCCTTTTCTTTTAACTAACGGGCTTCCACATTCTGGACAAACTTCTCCAGTTTCTTCTGGAGCCTTCTTTTTCATATCAGAAAAAGCATCTTTCACTCTAGGTTCAAATAAATCATAAAATTTCTTTAACACTTCATTCCAAACTAAACTGCCCTCAGCTATATCATCAAGTTCTTCCTCCATATCCCTAGTATATTCAACATTAATTAAATCACTAAAGAACTCTTGTAATTTATCAGTAGTCTCAATTCCAATTTCTGTAGGTTTAAACTTTTTATCTTCCATTTCTACATAATTGCGCTCTTTAATAGTATCAATTGTTTTAGCATAAGTAGAAGGTCTACCTATTCCTAAATCTTCCATTTCTTTAATCAACTTAGCCTCAGTATATCTAGCTGGTGGTTTTGTAAAATGTTGTAGAGAAGAAACATCAGTACTAATACATTTTTCTTCCTTACCAAGCTCTGGTAATATCTTATCTTCACTAGATTCATAATCTTTATAGACCTTTAAGTAACCATCAAATATCAATATTTGACCAGATGTTTTAAATTTATAATCATTATTATCAAATACAATAGTAGTTTGATTAACTTTAGCATCACTCATTAAAGAAGCCAAAGTCCTCTTATATATCAAGCTATATAACTTAAACTCATCATTACTTAAATATTGTTTAACTAATACCGGTTCTCTTAAAATACTAGTAGGTCTAATAGCTTCATGTGCATCTTGGACATTTTCCGTCTTAGTAGATTTCTTTATATGTCCAACATACTCCTTACCAAACTTTTCTTCAATATATTTCATAGCCGGTTTAGTAAATTCATCAGATAAACGAATTGAATCAGTTCTCATATAAGAAATAAGACCAACAGTTTCACTTCCCAAATCAATTCCCTCATATAGCTTTTGAGCAATACTCATTGTCTTTTTAGCTGGAAAACCCAATTTAGTAGAAGCCTCTTGCTGTAAAGTTGAAGTAATAAAAGGAGCCTTACTCTTTCTAGCCTTCTCTTTCTTTTCAATTGACTCAACTGTATAAGTATCACAAAGCTCATCAAGTACTTTATCTGCTTCATCTTTAGTTTTTAACTCAATATCATCATTTTTATATTTAAATAAATCAGCTTCATAATCCTTAAATTTAGCTGTAATTGTCCAATATTCTTCCGGTACAAATGCTTCTATTTCTCTTTCTCTATCAACAATTAATTTTAAAGCAACACTTTGTACTCTACCAGCACTTTTAGCACCTATTTTACTTTGCAATAATTTAGAAAGCCTAAACCCAATAATGCGATCAAGTATTCTTCTTGTCTCTTGACTCTTAACTAAATCCTCATTAATAACCGTAGGATTTTTAATTGCCTCAACTACTTTATCATGAGTAATTTCATTAAATAAAACTCTTTTATAGTTCTTATCTTTAATACCAAGAGCATCTTTTAAATGCCAAGCAATAGCTTCCCCTTCACGGTCTGGATCGCTTGCTAGATACACCATATCTGCATCTTTTACATCTTTTTTTAGCTCTTTAATAATGCCACTTTTACCCTTAATAGGTACATAAGTAGGTTTAAATCCATTATCAACATCAACTCCTAGTCCATACTTACCAGATGTTGCTAAATCACGAATATGACCCTTAGATGAAACAACTTTATAATCTCCACCTAAATACTTTTCAATTGTCTTACTTTTACTAGGACTTTCCACTATAACTAAATTTTTAGGCATAAAATCACTCCCTTATTAACTTATAACGATTAAACAATAATTTGTCAATCACTTCTATATTTATTATACGAATAATTTTAAAGATATTCTAAAAAAATTATAAATTATGTTCTTTTACATAATCTGCTACTGGTCCATAACTTCTTCTATGTTCATTTAATATACCATACTTTGAAATTGCTTCTAAATGTTTTTTAGTAGGATATCCTTTATTATGTTTAAAATCATACATTGGATATTTTAAATCTAATTCATATAACATTCTATCTCTTGTAACTTTCGCAATAACAGAAGCAGCACTAATTGTAATACTTTTCAAATCACCCTTAATAATAGAAGTAGTTGGAATATCTATCTCTAATGGCATAGCATCTATTAATACATGTTCAATTTTAATTTGCCTATTACACTCATCAATTGCCATCTTCATAGCAAGTTTTGTAGCCTCATATATATTAACTTCATCTATTTTTTTCTCATCGATTATTCCAATACCAATACCAAGTGCTTGCTTTTTTATCTCTTCAAAAAAGAAATCACGTTTTTTTTCAGATAACTTTTTAGAGTCAGTTAATCCATCCAAATTAAACTCTTCAGGTAAAACAACACAAGCCGCAACAACAGGTCCAACTAAAGGACCTCTCCCTACTTCATCAACTCCTGCTATAAATTTAATGCCCTTTTCTCTCAATTCTCTTTCATACATATAATTATCATTCATATACTTCACCAAAAAACATTTTAACATACTAACATTTTATTAAGAAAGAAAAAAAGTAGATTTTCTACTTCTTTACATCTAACCTATCAAAAGTAATATTACCAAAATATCCATTTTTTAAATCTCTAATAATAATATTAGATACTTTATCATAATCAGCAACACCACCTCTAGATAAAGCTCCTCTCTTTTTAGCTATCATATCATACGTTTCTGTCAAGTCATCATCCAATTCAGAAATACCATACCTATCTTCTAATCTTTCTGGATATAATTCATAAAGCTTTTTTAAAATAAATGCTGCTATTGCATCTGTATCTAATATTTCTTCTTTTATAGAAGATAAACAAGCAAGTACGTGAGCCGCCTCTTGATCTTCCATTTTAGGCCATAAAATACCTGGTGAATCCAACAGTTCCACATCTTTATTAATTCTAATCCAACTAAGACTTTTGGTAAATCCAGGAGTATTCCCAACACCAGCCGACTTCTTACCAACTAATCTATTTATTAAAGTACTCTTACCAGCATTAGGAACACCAACTATTAAAGCTCGAGCTGCCCTAGGTTTCATTCCTTTACTTTCACGTTTTTTATTTTCTATATCCATAAGTTCTTTAGTATAATCAAGAATTTTCTTAACATTCAAACCACTCATTAAATCAACTGGCACAACCTTATATCCCATATTCTCATAATATTTAATAATTTTATCAGTTTCAACTTTATCACACAAATCATACTTAGTCATAACTAATATTCTTGGCTTATCTTTAATTAAATCATCTATATCAACTATTTTAGATGACAATGGCATTCTAGCATCAATAACCTCATAAACAACATCTATTAAATTAAGTTTTTCTATAATTTCACGTTTAGTCTTAGCCATATGACCTGGATACCACGAAATGGGGACTTTTGAAAAACTTTTTTGACTATCATTATTTTTCTTTTCTGCTCTGATTTTTCTTTTTTGGTACATATC